>VYKU01000013.1_pt1 | contig 133244 bp, 129 predicted proteins | sample 5114491 | NCBI WGS metagenome assembly VYKU01 (sample SAMN12291796, study PRJNA351875) | freshwater metagenome | isolation source: freshwater lake | place: USA: Michigan, Gull Lake | collected 2011-07-05 | reverse complement strand
CCTGTCGCAGCCGCACCGGCAACCGCAACGACATTCGCACCCGATCGCGAAGCGATGTTCTGGGACTCCGTCAAATCCTCGAGCGATCCGGCAGAATTGCGCGCCCATCTCGACGCGTTCCCGAACGGCACCTTCGCCCCCCTGGCCGCCGCCCGCATTCGCGCGATCGAAAACAGCCGCCAGCAGGCGTCGGCGGCCCCTCGGGTTTCGGCACCCGCACCTGCACAAGCGGCAGCACCGGCCCCGCAACAGGCCGCAGCCAGAGCAGTCGGCAGCGTCGATTTCAGCAAATTCAATGGGCAATTGACGGCACGGGTCCAGGCTGGCGTCCTGGTTACGGGCACGCCCTATCTCTTTCTGACCATCGCGCAATCGAAGTTGCGCTTCACAGCACATATGCGAAGCTGGGGTTCCGACGGTTTTACCTGCAACGGCAACGGGGACCTCAATGCAGACGGGACGTTCTCCGACGTCGTGGTCACGTGCATTCTGCAAACCGACGAAAAGTTCGACTCCTTGGCCAGCGGCACGCTTTCGAGCGATGGGATTGCCCATGTGACGTTCAAATCCGCAAATGGCAGGACCGCCGACGCCGTTTTCCGATGACCCAAGGAATTTTGCCATGCGCCATGCGCTCGCTTTGATTTTTTCGCTTATTGCCTTCCCTGCCCTCGCAGCCGATCCCGTTGCCATCGTCGAGGATGCCAAGGGCCGCAATCTCGATGTCGATTTCATGGACTATCTCGAAGCCGGGCGCGTGGTGAAGCTCGCTGCCGGCGACGAGCTTGTGGTGGGCTATCTCGCCTCGTGCTGGCGCGAGACGATCAAGGGCGGCACCGTCACGATCGGCGCCGAGCAATCGAGCGTGGCGGGCGGCACAGTGCGGCGCGAGAAAGTCGCCTGTTCGGGCACCAAGATGCAGCTCACAAGCGACCAGGCCGCCAAATCGGGCGTCATGGTGTTTCGCGCACCCCCGCGCCCTGCGGCGGCGGCAAGTGCGGCACAGCCGACGCAGACGATCTATGGCTTGTCGCCCGTGCTCGACGTCAAAGGCGGGGGCCAGATCACGATCGCGCGCCTCGACCAAGCGGACGTGCCGGTGACCCTCGACATTCCGGCCCAGCAATTGATGCGCGGCAGCTTCTTCGACATGGCCAAGGCCGACCGAGCACTCGTTGCGGGCGGCATCTATCGGATTTCGGTGGGTTCAGCTGCCGAGACGCGCCAAATCGTGTTCAAGGTCGATGCCGACGCCAAGCCCGGTGCCGCCCCGATGCTGAGCCGCTTGCTGCGGCTCTAGATGAAAGCTGCCAAGCGCGACTGGCTGGCGGGCCTGCTGGCCGTTGTGTTGGGGGCTGCGGCCGTTGCAGCACCTGCGGCCGACACCGTGCGCGGCCTTTCGGTCGATGTCGTCTTTGCGCTGCGCCATGCCGTGTTCGGTGCCCGCCACACAAGCGCGCAATCGCCGAGCGTGGTGCTGGCGATCGACGAAGAGACCTACCGCACGCCGCCTTTTGCCGGCACGCCGCAAGTGCTGTGGACGCGCGAGTTGGCACCCGTGCTGGCCGCCGTTCTCGACGGCGGTGCGCGCGTCGTTGCGTTCGACGTGATTTTTCCGACGTCGGTCGAGCGCTATCTGCCGGGCTTCGACCGCGATTTTCTGCGCAGCCTTCGTGCGGGATCGCGCGACGGGCGCGTGATCCTCGGCAAGGTGCAGCACGGCGCATCGCCCATCGTGCCGTTCCAAGGCCAGAGTTTTGCGGTCGGCCATGACGCCAATATCCGGTCGACCAATCTGTTTCGCGACGCCGACGAAACCATCCGCCGCGCGCCGTTGTTTTTCGACGTGGCCGAGGGCAATACAACGCGGCTCGAAACGTCGCTGGGCCTCGAGGCGGCGGCGCGTGCGCTGGGGCAAACGCCTGAGAAGCGCAGCGACGGCGTATGGCTCGCCGAAAAACGCATCCCGGGCTCGGCCAACAACGCAATGCCGATCGATTTCGAAGGCGGCGGGGCGGACATTCCGGCCTTTTCTCTGGCCGATCTGCGCGCTTGCGTGGAGAAGGGCGACGACGCGTTTTTCAAAGCGCATTTCAAAGACAAGATCGTGTTCATCGGCACCGTGCTCGATGTCGAAGACCGCAAACTCACCTCGCGCCGCTTCATGGCCGGGCCCGAGGGCGCTGCCGCCGCCCCGCGCTGCACGCTGCCGCTGCGCACCGACATCGTGCGCGCGGATGTGGTGCGCGACGCGATCCCGGGCGTGTTCGTGCATGCGAGCTTCGCCAACAATCTGATGCGCGGCGGCGGTCTTTTCGAGCTCGGCCGCGCCGGCGAAGCGGCGGCGAGCGTTTTGCTGCTTGGCGCCACAGCCGCCTTGGCGCTGAGCCTGCCGGCCGCAAGTGCTGCCGCCGCATTCGCAGGCCTCGGCCTTGTCTGGACGGCGATCGGCGTCGGCGCCTTGCAAGCCGGACTCGTCTGGCCGTTTTTGACGGCACTCTTGGCGGCGGCAACGGCGGGTGCGGGGCTCATGGGCTATCGCTTTGCGGTCGCCGACAAGGACAAGCGCCTGTTGCGCAAAAGCTTCGGGCTCTATCTCGCCCCCGCCATGGTGGACCGGCTCGTGAATGCGCAAACCCCGCCGCAATTGGGCGGCGAGGAGCGCGTCGTCACCGTGATGTTTTCCGACGTTGCGGGCTTCACGGCGCTTTCGGAGGGCCTCACGCCGCCGCAGCTTGTGCAGGTGATGAACGCGTATCTGTCGGCGATGACCGACATCGTCGAAGCGCATGGCGGCTTCGTCGACAAATACATCGGCGACGCGATCGTGGCCGTGTTCGGCGCCCCCCTCGAAGATGCCGCCCACGCGCGCAACGCCGTTGCCGCCGCCCTTGGCTGTGCCGCCAAACTCGACGCGATGAACGACGATGAAGCGCGGCCGTTTCTGGGCCATCGGCTCAAAGCGCGCATCGGCCTCAATGCGGGGGCGGCCCTCGTCGGCAATATCGGCTCGACGCGGCGCTTCAACTACACGGTCATGGGCGACACGGTGAACCTCGCCTCGCGCCTCGAAGGTGCGAACAAGTATTACGGCTCGACGATCATGTGCGCGGACGCGGTGCGCGCTGCGATCGCCGACGATCCGTTCGCATGGCGCGAGCTCGACCGCATCCAGGTCAAAGGCCGCGCCCAGCCCGTGACGATTCTCGAGCCGCTTGGAATCGCTGCGACGCTTGCGGCGGACACGCAAATACGCGCCGCTGAATTTGCGCAAGCGCTTGCCGCCTATCGCGCGCGCGATTTCCAAACGGCGTTGCGGATCGCGGGCGCACCGGCCTTGGCAAAGGATCCGGTCGCGCGCAGTTTTGCCGAACGCGTTGCGGCCCTCGACGCCGCAAAGCTGCCCGAAGATTGGGAAGCGGTTACGGCGTTGGACGCGAAATAAGCGCTGCGAGTTCGGGCGCCAAACCCACGCTCGGCACCGACGGCGCCGGTTCGAATTCGGGCGCTGCGTCGCGCACCATGCGCTCGAGCCGGGCAATGCTCGCTTCGAGCGAGCCCAGCAGGCGCACTTTTGTGAGCGCCTGCACGCGCGGCACAAGTCCGGCCAAACCCGCCCCGCCCAAGATCACGATATCCGCACCGTCTTCTTCGGCGCAGGCCGTGGCGGCAGCCGCCAACTCGCCCAACGCACGCTCGGGATTGGCGGCGATCTCGGCACCTGTCGCGGCAACCGCGCGCACGCGGGCAAGCTTCGCCGACAGGCCCAACGTACCGACGAACTCGGTCAGCATCGGGACCCAGCGTGCACCGCCGGTGAGGATGCCCACATTGCTGCCGCTTTCGACCGCCTCGCGCATCGCGGCCTCCGCCATGCCGATGGCCGGAACCGGCGAAATTTCGCGCAAGGCTTCGATGCCCGGATCGCCGAAACAAGCCAGCAGCACGCCCTGGTGATGCGGGCGAAAGAAAGCCGAAAACGCATCGAGGGCGGCATGGCCTGCGATCGCGGCAGCCGCGCGCGTACCAATATACCGCGCGCCGAACCGCGCTGTGACCGGATCGAACTGCGTGTCCGGCGAAGCGCATTTTTGGGCATTCGCCGCCACGAGGTCGGTGATTTCGGGCGATGTGTTCGGATTGATCAGCAAGAGTCGCATAAAACTGCCTATTTTTTGTGCGGTTTTGGCATTTGCTTCTCTTTATCGGCCGAATCGGGCCGATTCGCCAGCCAAAGCAGCGCTGGCACCTTGGTTGCAAACCCTTTGCCGGTTCTTGTCTTTTTGGAGCACCCCCCATGAAAATCCGGACTTTGATCGGTGCGGCTCTCGGCCTTGGTTTGCTGGCCAGTGCAGCCCAGGCGCAGACAACCCTGCGCATCGCCATGACGGCCGCCGATATCCCGCGCACGCTGGGCCAGCCCGACCAGGGCTTTGAAGGCAACCGCTTCACGGGCCTTACCATGTACGACGCGCTGACGGCGTGGGACCTCAGCAGTTCCGACAAGCCCTCGGTGCTGATCCCGGGCCTTGCGAGCGAATGGGCGGTCGACGCCAACGACAAGACCAAATGGATCTTCAAGCTGCGTTCGGGCGTGAAGTTCCACGACGGCAGCGCCTTCAACGCCGATGCCGTGGTGTGGAACGTGCGCAAAGTGCTGGACCGCGAAGCGCCGCATTTCGACGCCAGCCAAGTCGGCGTGACGGCGAGCCGCATGCCGACCTTGCGCACCGCGCGCAAGATCGACGACCTCACGGTCGAACTTACCACGAGCGAGCCCGACTCGTTCCTGCCCATCAACCTGACCAACCTGTTCATGGCGAGCCCCGCGCATTGGGCGGCGAAGCTCGCGGCCGTCCCGGCCACGGTGACCGAAGCCCCGGCCCGTTCGGCGGCTGCGTGGACCGCCTTTGCGGCCGACGCCTCGGGCACGGGCCCGTGGAAGATGGTGCGCTTCGTGCCGCGCGAACGGCTTGAGCTTGCCAAGAACGACGCCTATTGGAACGCAGCGCGCGTGCCGAAGATCGACCGCATGGTGCTGCTGCCGATCCCGGACGCCAATGCGCGCACGGCGGCGTTGCTGTCGAACCAGGTCGATTGGGCCGAAGCACCCGCACCCGACGCCGTGCCGCAGATCCGCAGCCGCGGCTTCCAGCTCTTCGCCAACCAGCAGCCGCATGTGTGGCCGTGGCAGTTCTCGTTCGTCGAAGGCTCGCCGTGGCTCGACAAGCGCGTGCGCCAGGCCGCCAATCTGTGCGTGAACCGCACCGACATGAAGCAGCTGCTGAACGGCCTCATGGCCGAAGCGGTGGGCTCGGTGCCGCCGGGCCATCCGTGGTGGGGCAATCCCGATTTCAAGATCGGCTACCGCCCCGACGAAGCGCGCCGCATGATGACGGCGGCCGGCCACTCGGCCCAGCGTCCGCTCAAGGTGAAGATCCAGGTCTCGGCCTCGGGCTCGGGCCAGATGCTGCCGCTGCCGATGAACGAATATCTGCAGCAGGCCCTGCGCGAGTGCTTCTTCGACGTCGAGCTCGACGTGATCGAGTGGAACACGCTGTTCACGAACTGGCGCATCGGCGCCAAGGACCCGACCGCACGCGGTGCCCACGCCGTCAACATCACCTTCGCGGCGATGGATCCGTTCTTCGCGTTCGTGCGCTTCGTCGACAGCAAGATGGCGCCGCCGACCTCGAACAATTGGGGCTTCGTCAACGATCCGGAATTCGACCGGCTCGTGGCGGTCGCCCGCACCACGTTCGATGCGGCCGCGCGCGACACCGCCCTTGCGGCCCTTCACAAGCGCATCGTCGACGAGACGGTGTTCTTGTGGGTGGCGCACGATGTGGGTCCGCGCGCGATGAGCCCGCGTGTGCGCGGCTTCGTGCCGCCGCAGAGCTGGTTCGTCGATTTCTCGCCGATCACGATGAACTGAAGGGTGCCGACCGGGCGGGCCGCAAGACCCGTCCGGTCGAGCCTTCGCAAAAATGCTCGAATATCTCCTCAAACGAATTCTCTACGCTGTCCCCATCGCGCTGGGCGTGAGCCTCGTGTGTTTCCTGCTCGTGCACATCGCACCGGGCGACCCTTTGGTGTCGGTGCTGCCCGCCGACGCCTCGCAGGAAATGCAAGAACAGCTGCGCGCCGCTTACGGCTTCGACAAGCCGTTGCCCGTGCAGTTCGGGCTGTGGATTTGGCGCGCGCTCGGCGGCGATCTCGGCTTCTCGATCGCGACCGGCCGGCCTGTCGCCGCCGAAGTGTGGCGCGCGATCGGCAACACCTTCATGCTGGCCGTGTTCGCGGCCGCTTTCGGCTTTCTGGTCGGCGCGTTCCTCGGGTTCGTCGCGGGCTATTATCGCGGCACCTGGGTCGACCGCGCTTCGAGCGCGCTCGCCGTCGCCGGCATCTCGCTGCCGCATTACTGGCTCGGCATGGTGCTCGTGATCATCTTCTCGGTGCAGCTCAACTGGCTGCCCGCCACCGGGGCCGGTCCCGGCGGTTCGGCCGATTGGGAATGGGATTGGCAGCATATGCGCCATCTCATTCTGCCGGCCTTGACCATGTCGGTCATTCCGCTCGGCATCGTGGCGCGCTCGGTGCGCGCCCTCGTGTCCGACATTCTCTCGCAGGAATTCATCGACGCGCTGCGCGCCAAGGGCCTCTCCGAGCGCGGCATCTTCCTGCACATCCTCAAAAACGCAGCGCCCACGGGGCTTGCCGTGATGGGATTGCAGCTTGGCTATCTGCTCGGCGGCTCGATCCTGATCGAGACGGTGTTCGCGTGGCCGGGCTCGGGCTTCCTGCTCGGCAACGCGATCCTGCAGCGCGACCTGCCGCTGCTGCAGGGCAACATCCTGGTGCTGGCGATGTTTTTCGTGACCCTCAACCTGCTGGTCGATCTGGTGCAAACCTGGCTCGATCCGCGCATCAAACGAGGCTGAGATGAGCGCTGCTTCCGCCGCTGCAGCGAGCGACGCAGGCCAAGTGCCGGTCGCCTCGCGCGGCTATTGGGCCAACGTGCTGCGACGCCTGTCGCGCGACAAAGTCGCGATGGCGTGCTTGGCCGTGCTGGTGCTGATCCTGCTTGCCGCGATCTTTGCCCCCCTCATTGCACCGGGCGATCCCTATCGCGGCTCGATCATCCGCCGCCTGCGCCCCATCGGCACCGAAGGCTATCCGCTCGGCACCGACGAGCTCGGGCGCGACATGCTCACGCGCCTCATCTACGGGGGGCGGCTGTCGCTGTTCATGGGTATTGTGCCCGTGCTGAACGCGTTTTTGATCGGCACTTTTTTGGGCGTGGTCGCAGGCTATGTCGGCGGCAAAACCAACATGGCGATCATGCGCACGATCGACGTGTTCTACGCGTTCCCGTCGGTGCTGCTCGCGATCGCGATTTCGGGCGCTTTGGGTGCGGGCATTTTCAATTCGATCGTGTCGCTGACGGTCGTGTTCATCCCGCCGATCGCGCGCGTGGCCGAGAGTGTCACCACACAAGTGCGCAATCTCGATTTCGTCGATGCCGCACGCGCCAGCGGTGCAGGGGCGCTCACCATCATCCGCGTGCACATCCTCGGCAACGTTTTGGGACCGGTCTTCGTCTATGCGACGGGCCTCGTGTCGGTGTCGATGATCCTTGCCTCGGGCCTGTCGTTCCTCGGGCTCGGCACCAAGCCGCCCGAGGCCGAATGGGGCCTGATGCTGAACACGCTGCGCACCGCGATCTATGTGCAGCCGGCCGTGGCGGCCCTGCCGGGGGCGATGATCTTCGTGACCTCGATCTGCTTCAACCTGTTTTCGGACGGCTTGCGCTCGGCCATGGACGTGAAACTGTGAGTGCGCCCGAACCTCTCGAAGACATTGGCGGCCCGGCCCAGCCGCTTTTGTCGATCCGCGGCCTCGTCAAACATTTCCCGATCAAGGGCGGCGTGCTCAATCGCACCGTCGCGGTCGTTCAGGCCGTGGACGGCATCGATTTCGACGTCGCCAAGGGCGAAACGCTCGGCATCGTCGGCGAATCGGGCTGCGGCAAATCGACGACGGCGCGCCTGCTCGTGCGCCTCATCGATCCCGATGCGGGCGAAGTGCTTTACGACGGCCTCAAGATCGGCTCGCAGGACGGGCTCGATCTGCGCGAGATGCGCCGCCATGTGCAGATGGTGTTCCAGGACAGTTTTGCGTCCCTCAATCCGCGCCTGACGATCGAGGACTCGATCTCGTTCGCACCCAAAGTGCACGGGCTCGGCGCTGCCGAGGCCAAAGCGCGCGCGCGCGAATTGCTGCAGCAAGTCGGTCTCAATCCCAACCTGTTCGTGCGCCGTTATCCGCACGAATTGTCGGGCGGCCAGCGCCAGCGCGTGAATATCGCGCGCGCGTTGGCCTTGCGCCCGCGCCTCGTGATTCTCGACGAGGCGGTCTCGGCCCTCGACAAATCGGTCGAAGCGCAGGTCCTCAATCTGCTGCAGGACCTGAAGGCCGAGCTTGGCCTCACCTACGTGTTCATCAGCCACGATCTCAACGTCGTGCGCTACATGTCGGACCGCGTGATGGTCATGTATCTGGGCCGCGTGGCCGAAATCGGGCCCGTGGACGCGATCTACGGCAATCCGCGCCATCCCTATACGAAGGCGCTCCTGTCGGCGATGCCGTCGATGGACCCCGATGCGCGCACGCAAGAGGCGCCGATCACCGGCGATCCGCCGAACCCGATCAACCCGCCGGCCGGCTGCCGCTTCCATACGCGCTGCCCGTTCGTCGAGCCCGTCTGCTCGGCCAAGGTGCCGGATCTGGCTTCGGTTGCGGGCGACGCCAAACACGCGGTCGCCTGCCACATGAACGCGCCTGGCTCCGGCCACAGCCGCGCAACAGGTGCCGCATGACCGCGCCGCTGGTTTCCGTCGAAGGTTTGCGCGTGCTGTTCAAATCGGCCGACCGCACGGTGCATGCGGTCAACGGCGTCGATTTCGCGCTTCAGCAAGGCGAAGTTCTGGGGCTGCTCGGCGAGTCGGGCTCGGGCAAATCGGTCACGCTCAAAGCGTTGCTGCGTTTGCTGCCCGCCTCGCGCACGACGCTCTCGGGCAAGGTCACGGTCGCGGGCCACGACGTGCTGTCGATGGACGAAAAAGCGCTTCGCCAATATCGCGGCGGCGTGGTGTCGATGATCTTCCAGGAGCCGATGCTGGCCTTCGACCCCGTGTTCACGGTCGGCGACCAGATCGCCGAAGCGGTGATGCGCCACGAAGATGTGGGCAAAGACGCCGCGCGCGCCCGCGCGCTCGAAATGCTCGAGCGCGTGCGCATCCCGTCCGCTAAGCGCCGGCTCGATGCCTATCCGCACGAAATGTCCGGCGGCATGCGCCAGCGCGCGATGATCGCCCTCGCACTTGCCTGCAAGCCGCAATTGCTGCTGGCCGACGAACCGACGACGGCGCTGGACGCCACCGTGCAGATCCAGATCCTGCTGCTGCTGCGCGAACTCCAGAAAGAGTTCGGCATGGCGGTGATTTTCGTCACGCACGATGTGGGCGTTGCGGTCGAGGTCTCGGACCGCATGGCCGTGATGTACGGGGGGCGCATCGTCGAACGCGGCTCGGCCGCCGACGTGATCCGCCGCACGGCCCATCCCTATCCGCAAGGGCTGCTTGCTTCGACCGTGCATGGGGCGATGCGGGGTACAAGACTCGAAGCGATTCCGGGCGCTCCGCCCGATCTGTCGCGCATGCCGACGGGCTGCGCCTTTGCGCCGCGCTGCCGCTTGGCGGACGACACATGCCGCAGCGTTTCCCCGCCGATCGCAGCGCTGGCCCCCGGGCACGAAGCCGAGTGCCATCAGCCGCGCATGAGTGGCGGTTAGAACGAGCCCGTTAAACGGTCCAGCTAAAACGAAAGCGACGGGAACGGCGACGTGACCGCGGTTCGCGACGTACTGGTCGTCGGCGGCACCGCACCGCCATTCACTGCCGGTGCGGACGCACCGCCGACATTGGTGACGGCCGTAACGGCGGGCGGCGGTGCCGTCGTCGGAACGAGCGGCGGCGCACCGGGTCCGGGCGGCGGACCGCCGGACGTAACGATTGCAGGCGGCGGCGGCGCACCGGAAGCAGCAGGTGCGGGCGCACCCGGAGCAGCCGCAGCCGCCGGAGCGGGCGGTGCCACGACAACGCCGACCGGCGAGACAGCAGGACCGCCCTCGCCGCCTTCGGCTTGGCCGCCTGGACCGGCTGGACCGCCGCCAACGAGCGGGCCGGGTCCGCCGGTCAGCAAAGCAAGCGCGCTCGAGCCGGCCGCAGCGGCACCCGGTGGCGGCGGCGGCGGCAAGTTCGCAGCACCCTGGATCTGCGAAATCGGGGCAGCATCGGTGAGCGCGCTCGAAACCGAGGTGCCGCCCACGCCCGCACCGGGCGCTGGCGTCGTATTGTTGGTGGGCGGCGGTGCGCCTGCTACGAGCGTGTTTCCGTTGACCACGAAGGTGCCGGACGTCACCGTCACGGTGCCGCCGAGCGTGCCGTTGAGCGTGCCGGTGCTGCCCGAAAGCGCGAGGTTGCCGCCGACATTGTTTCCGGACTCGGTCAGCGTCATCGCGTAAGCACCCGCGAGCGTCAGGGTCGCGTTGCCGGTCGTCGTGATCGCCGTGCTGCTCACCTGCGAGAGCGTGCCGCCGGTAACCGACACGTTCAGCACGCCGTTCGACACGACGTTGCCGAAGACGGTATTGCCCGTGTTGTCGAGCGATATCCCGCCGCTCGTGTTCGTCGCCGTGATGGCGCCGACGAAGGTATTGACGCCGTGGGACATGTCGATCGCGCCGTTCTGGGCAGTGAGATTGGTAACGCCGGTCACCGACAGGCCGCCCGCCGCCGTTTGCGAGAGGGCGTTGGCTGCCGCCCAGGTCAAATTGCCCGTCGTGGAGATGCCGTTGACCGGGCCGATGCCGTCGGTCAGCGCGTTGGAACTCGAGCCGCCGCTCGTACCGGTGCGCAGAAAGATGTCGCCGGTCACGTCGGCGGCGACGTTCGTGATGTTGTTGAAGGTGCTGTTGTTGAGGTTGTTGATGCCGTCGCCGCCGCGATCGATCTCGAAGTCGCCAGCCCCGCGCAGCACCAGACTGCCGGCCGAGATGTTGCTGCCGGCCGCCTGGGTAACGCCGCCGGTGTTGGCGTAAAGGGTGAGCGTGTCGACCGCCCCCAGTATGACGTTGCCGGTGAGGGCGATCGACGCGCCGCGCAAGCCGAAATCCACCCCGGCGGCAAGGGTGACGCCGCCCGCACCGACCTCGATGGCACCGGCGGCGACGTCGCCGAGCACGAGCAGGCCCGCATCGACGAAACCCATGTCGCTCGGCAATTGCAGCGTACCCGCACCGCCGCCGACGCCGATCGTGGTGCCCGAGTTGAGGGGCCGGAAAAGGACTTGGCCGCTGGTCTCGATGCCCAGCGTCACAGCGCTCAACGATACCTTGTCGGCGATGAGGGAGATGTTCCCGGTCGAGGCGGAGTCGCCGATCGTCGACATGCTGGCGCCGGTTGCGGCAATGCCGAAGCCATTGCCCGAGCCGACTCCGGTCAGCGCGAGAAGGCCGGCGTCCGAATGCGTGTTGGCGCCGTTGTTCAGGCGTATGCCGTCGCTGTCGTCGTTGTTGGAACCGGCCGTGCCGTTCAGCGACACGTTGAAGCCGTTCGCCGAGATCGTCGCGCCCGTACCGGCCAGATAGATGCCGTGGTTGCCAACTTCCGTTCCCGTCCCCGCGCCGCCGGTGCCGGTGACGCTGAGCGTGCCGGCGGCGGCACTGGTTGCGACGATGTTGCCGCCCGTACCGACAATCACGCCGTAGCGGTTGTCGCCGGTCGTCCCGCCCGCCGTTCCGGTGACGGCAAGGTTGCCGGTACCCGTGGATTGGATGGTCCCTTGGCCGCTCTGGCCCGCGACGTTCACGCCCCAGCTTTCGAAGCCGCCGCCGCTGCCCGTACCGCCATTGCCGGTGACCGTCAGATCGCCATTGGTGCTCGAAATCAGGGTTGTGCCGCCGCCCTGCACGCTCACGCCGAAACTGCCGCCCGCACCGCCCGCACCGGAAACGTTGACGGTACCATTCCCGGTCGCGCGGATTTCGCCGGTGGCCATCGCCACGCCCACATTGTTGTTGCCGCCGCCGGTGCTGCCGTAGCCGGACACGGTCAAAGCGCCGTTCTGCGTCTGCGCATAGGCGCCACCCGCATAGAACTCGACGCCGGCACTGCCGCTCCCGGCCGACGTACCGCCATGGCCCATGATGTTCAAGTTGCCGGAGCCGGAAGTGAGAACGCCCGCCCCGTTGCGGATCGTAACGCCGTGGAACGACCCCGAATCGCCCGCACGGCCGCGAATGTCGATATTGCCGCCGCCGGCATTGACGGTGATGTTCCCGTCGATGCGCACGCCGTGGAAACTACCGGTGCCGGTACCGGCATTGACGTCGCCGCCCGGCGCATTGGCGTACATATCGATGGCGCCGCCGCTCGTCGCGATGTTCGCCGTCACGGCAATGCTGCGCGCCGAGTTCGCCGTGAAGAAGCCGTTCGACAGCGTTACGGCGCCCTGAATTTGGATATCGGCCGCAGCACCGGTGGCTGTCAGCGTTACGTTGCCGCCAGCCATCGTGACGGGCGTATTGACGGTGAGAACACCCGCGGCCGATGCCGTCAGGTTGCCGGTCACGGCCAGATCGTAGAGGCCGAGGTCGCCCGCCGACGTGACGGTGAGATTGCGGGTCGCCGCTATGTTGCGGAAATTCAAGGTGCTGGACGCGCCCGTCGCGGTGACGGTCGTGGTACCGTCGATCGCGTTGGCGGCGTTGCTGAGATTGATGCCGCCCGTCGCGTTGACGTTGAGGGCCCCGCCCGTCGTCAGCAACGTGTTCGCGATCGACACGTCGCGGTCGGAGATCAGCGTCAAAGCGCCCGTCCCGGTCGTGATCGTCGAGCCTGTCCCGCCTTCGATGCCGGTGCCGGATGCGGCCGAGCCCTGCAGCGTCAGCGTGCCGCTGCCGCCGACCGAAACGCTGCCGCCGAAGATATAGACGGCCGTCGCAGTCGGCGCCGTACCGACGAGCGAAACGTTCCCGGTCGCGGATGCAACCGATCCGTCGACATAGATGCCGTGGGCATCCGAAGAACTGTTGGCGCCGCCCCAGCCCGTCAACGTCACAAAACCGGACGAGGATTGGACGGTGCCGTTCGCCAGCACAATGCCCATCTGACCGATCGCGGTTCCGTCGCCGCCCCGCCCTTGCATCGAAATGGCGCCCGTCGTCGTTTGGACCGAGCCGCCGTTGAGCATCGCGATCCCGTGCTGCCCCGAGCCGGAATCGGTCGAGCCTTTTCCGACGATGCTGATCGCGCCCGCACCGGCGGAAATCACGGCCGAAGCCCCGTCGATTCGCACGCCCCACGCCGTTCCCACCGACGTACCGGTCGAATTGCTGCCGCCCGGCGCGTTGCCCCAGATCGTGATGGCGCCGCCGTTGGACGACAATCCGGCGTTGTCGAACCAGGCCGTTTCGAACGCGGCGATGGACATGGCGGCACCGCCCGTATTGGTTTTCGCGACGTTTGCCTGGATCAAAACGTTGCCGCTTGTGCCTGTCAGGCTGAAACTCTGGCTCCCGACGCGCGCCAAAGTCTGCGCCGCGCTGACGGCGACGCTCGATCCGGTCGCGGTGAAATCGCCGGTCCAGCTGTTGGCCCGGTTCAGCGAGACGGCGCCGGCGCCGCCCGCGATCGTTACAGCGCCGCCGCCGGCATCTTGGACGATCCCGGTGCCGCCTTGGCTGAAGCCCGCCCCGGTCAGCGTCAGCGCGCCCGTGCCGATGGTCGACCCGGCGACGAACAGGGCACCGGTCGTCGCGATATTCACGCTGCCGGCCGTGCCGGTCATCTGGAACGACAAATCGGTGAAGCTGTTGCCGCCGTTGTTCAGCGTCGTGTTGCCCGCCCCGGCCAGATAAACCGAACCCGACCCGGTGATGGCGCCGGTCTGGGAAACAGCGCCGCCGACGTTGAACGTAAGCTGGCTGCCCGCCAGCGCGACCGAACCCACCGTCACGTTGCCGGGGCCGGACATCAACGTGGTGCTGCGCGCCAGCGTCCAGCCCGCACCGGCGGTGATCGTGCCGGTCTGGCTGATGGACCCGATCTGCGCATTGAAGAATCCGGTCACCGCCGACAGAATCGACGTCGGGACTTGCAGCGTGCCCGCCCCGCCCGCCACGCCGATCGTCGTGGCGTCGGTGTCGGTGCGGAAGACGATCCTCCCGCCGCCGGCATTCGTGATCGTGTTGGTGCCGGTGTAGGTCAAAGAATTCGTGCGGAGCGTCAAATCTCCGTTCATCGCCGCATCGCCGAGCGTCGACGTGCCGTTGGCATTCGAAATGAGGATCCCAGGACCTTGGGTGCCCTCGATGCCGCGCAGCGTGACGCTGCCCGTCCCGGTCGTCCTGACGGTCGCACCGCTGAGCCAGAGACCCTTTGCGGAACCGGCGAAAGCGGCGTCGTTGACGTAAGCAGCACCGCTCGTCCCCGTCAGCGCAATGTTTCCGGAGACAGCCGAAATCTCCGTTTGCGTGAGGAGAGCTGCAAGACCCACGCTCGCCCCAACCCCGGGTGTCCCCACGATGTCGATGGAACCCAACCCCGTCGCGCGGACTTTCGTGTGGAAAAATATGCCGCCGCCGTTGTTGTCCGACGTGGCGCCGACCCCGCCGCCGGCACCGACCATCTTGATATTGCCGTTCACGGTCGAAACATCGACCACACCTGTCGCATCGCCGTCGAAGCGGAACCCGCCATGCGAGCCGCCCAAGCCGCCGCCGGCGTTGGCGGTCGACTGGCCGCCCTCCCCGAAGATTGTGATCGTGCCCGCCCCGGTCGTCGAAATCGTCGTCGGGGTTGCGGCAGCGGCATAAATCCGGACGCCGTGCTGGTTCGCGCCCGTGTTGCCGCCCTTGCCGGCGATGGCGATGTCGCCGCCGTTGGCATTGATGGACACGCCCGCATTGACTGCGACGCCGTCGAAACTCCCCGACGCCGTGCCGAAACCGGGCGTGGTGGTCTCGTAGGCGGGGGCCCAGAATGCGACATTGCCGGTGATCAGAATATCGCCGCCTGCAGTCGTCAGGTTGGCGCTGACCACGACGTTTCTGGCCGAGTTCAGCGTCAGCGAACCCGTTCCCGCCGTCGTCAACGCGCTGCCGACCGTCATCGCGCCGCCGGAATTCAGCTGCAGATTGACGCCGGTCGGTGCGGTGTAGGCGCTGCCGACCGACAATGTGCCGGTGCCGATCGTCGTCCCGGCAATGAGCGTCGCGAAATTCGAAACCGACGACAAAATGCCGGAGGTCAGCGCAAGCCCTGCGCCTGCGGCGTTGAACGTGACGCCGATTGCGGCCGAATAAGGCTCAAACGTCGCCGAGCCGCCCATCGTTTGGCGGCTGATCGTCAACGTGGTCGCCGTGTTGGTCAAACTATCGGCCTTCAGCAAGACGTCGCCGAGGAACGATCCGCCGCCGATCGCAACCGCAGTGGAAGCGCCGTCGAAGCTGTTGCGCAGCGAAATCCCGGTTCCCGTGCCCATGGGCGCTTGCCCTTGCAGCAATATCTGGCCGCCCGAGCCGGTCGCCAACAGGCTGGCGCCCGCGACCTCGATCGACGTGCTGTTCGCACCCGCACCGCCCGTCCCGACAGCCGTGATGCTGCCGCCCGTTGCGGTCAATGTCGCGCGCGCGATGCGCACGCCGAAATTGGCGCCGCCGGACCCATTGACGCCGCCGGTGCCGGTGAGCGTTATGCCGCCGCTGCCCGATGTGAGCGCCGTGCCGGGCGAAAACGCGGTGCTGAGCGCCGTGTCGCCGTTGATGTAGACGCCGACTTGCTCGGCGCCGGCAGCCGAAGCACCGCCCTTGCCCACGACAGTGATGGCGCCCGCGCCGGAAGTCTGGACGACAACGCCGTCGATCAGCACGCCGTGGCTGTAGGTGCCGCCGTTGCCGCCGGCACCGGCGATCGAAATATCGCCGCCGCCCGCTTCGATCGTCACCGACGCTGCGCTCGTGCGCTGGAGAGCGACGCCGACATTGAGACCCGAACTTGGGCTGCCGCTGGGCGTGCCGCCCGGCGCGTTGCCCCAGAGCGTGATATTGCCGCCGTCCGTCGTGAGATCGGCGTTCACGACAAGCTTTGTTGTCGCAGCCAGCGACAGCGAACCGGTACCCGTTGCGGTCTGCGCGGCCGACACCGTGATCGTATCGCCAGTAACGGTCACCGGACCGGAGAAGCTATTGGCCTGGCCCAGCGTTACGAAGCCGGTCCCGCCGGAAATCGACACCGCACCGCCGCCGACATCCTGCGTGATGCCGCCGCTCTGCAGGAAGCCGGCCGTCGCACTGCTGTAGGTGAAGGTGCCGGAGCCGAGCGTCGAGGTTTGGAAATTGCCGCTGATCGCGTTGACGATGCTGACATTGGTGGTCGTGCCGGTTCGGCTCAACAGGATGTTCGAAAACGAGTTGCCCGCGTTGGCGAGCGTCACGGCACCGGTACCGCCGATCGCCAGAGAGGCCGGACCCGTAATCGCAGCCGTCTGGGTCGTGGCGCCGCCGGCGTTGATCGACAATTGGCCGGTGGTGTTGATCGTGCCGCCGATCGAAATCGAACCCACATGGGCGAGCGTCACGTTGCCCGCGCCCGCATTGATGTTCGCGGTGCTGACGAAATTGCCGCCGGCTTGGCCGCCGCCGCCGACGCTTTCGGTCGTGATGTTGCCGCCGCTTGTGGCAATCCCAGTCCCGCCGATTGTGATGCTCCCGGCCGCACGGAGCGACACGTTGAAAAGATAGCCGCCGCTGCTGATGTAGCCGCCGGCGCCGACCGTGATCGCGCCGTCTGCGCGCAAGGTCAGAGTCCGGCCTCCGACGCTGTTCACGATGCTGGCGGTAATGTCGATATTGCCCGTGCCTGCACCAGCCGAAGCCGTGGTCACGGTCACGTCGCCGCCGGCGAGGGCGGCATTGAGCACCGCAACGTCGAGATTGGAGGTCGCGGCCGTGCCCGCGAAGGGCGAACTCGCCGACATGTCGCCGCTGCTGGCAGACGACGAGATTGTGATGTCGGTCGGGTCGAGCAGCAATTCGCCGCCACGCCCCGCAAGCCCGCGCAAATTCACCGTGCCGCGAAAATCGAGGAAGCCCTTGGACGACACTTCGATGAAGCCGCCATTGCGGGCACCGGACACGTCGATATGGCCCGCATTGCGCGTGGCGAGGTCCGACCACAGGATCACGCGCCCGCCGTCGCCCGCGGCACTGCTTGCATCGATGACCGCGCGCGCATCCATGTAGAGATACTGCGCGTTGGCCTCGGGGCCCCTGCCCTGGTAGTTGCCGCCGACGAGCACAGTACCGCCGCCGGCATTGCCTGCGGCGTCGATGCGCGCGTTTTCGAACAGGCCGACCTTTTCGCCGAGTACCTTGACCGTGCCGCCGCTTTCGCCCGCGTTTGCACCCGACGCGTCGAGCGTGCCGTTGACCGACACGATGCCCGCATCGCCGCCGTCGATGACGATCTCGCCGTTCACAAGCGACGCCGTCCGGGCGACGACGATGCCCGTCGTGTTGATCACATTGTCGAGCACGCTGCGGGCGGCACGTGCGGTCAGCAGCACGCGCCCGCCATTGGCTTCGATGCTGCCCGAATTCTCGACGAGCGCGTCCGCACCCGCGGGCTTCTGGTCCACCACACCGGTCGCGGCGAATTTCAGAAGCCCGTCGCCGTGGAAATCGATCGCAAATGTTTTGGTGCCGCCGAGTACCACCGTGCCGCCATTGGCGATGATCTGGCCCTGGTTCGACACGCTTGCGGCCGCCAGCACGGCAAAGCCGCCTTGGGCGACCGAGATCACGCCCTGGTTCACCACGCGCGCATTGGCGTCGCTGGACGCCTGGTCGAACAAGAGTTTGCCCGCCATGAAATCGAGCGTGCTGATATTGGCCGTCGTCGCGACGAGCGCGTTCACGTCCACCCTGGAATTCGGCCCGAACACGATGCCGTTCGGGCTCATGATCACGACTTGGCCGTTGGCCTGGATCTGGCCGTAGATCTGCGACGGATCGCCGTTCAGCACGCGATTGAGAGCAACCGCACTGGTGCTCGGCTGCACGAAGCGCACGATGTTGTTGGCGCCGATCGAAAAGCTCTGCCAGTCGATGGCAAGATTCTGCGAGGCCTGGTTGATCGTGAGCTGATTGGCGTTGGTCTGCGTGATGGTGCCGGACCCGCCCACCACATTGCCGCCCTGCGGCAGGGTTTGCGCAAAGGCGGGTGCCGAAAAGCCCACCGCCAACGCCAACGGCCAGCCCATGCGCGCAGCCATCCGCTGCCGCTGCATGCGGCGCGACTTCCCGGCAGAACAGGTGCGACGAACCAGCTTCATACCATCAACAAAAGAGGGCGCAGACGCACGATGCGGCCACGACTCTACTACAATCAGTTATTTTAATCGCCAGCGCCGAACTTACCAGCAAAACTTTGCCGGCGCCGCGCCATTTTTTAGGTCGCAAGCGGCCTTTGCTGGGCGGTCGAACGCTGGATCGCGGCGAGCAGGGCGGCGAGCGCATTGGCGTCGATGGGTTTGGGCAGATATCCGGCCATGCCGGCCGCGACGTAGGCCTCGCCGTCGCCCGGCAACACGTTGGCGGTTACCGCAAAAGTCGGCGTGGCGCTGTTGGGGCCGGGCGCGGCGCGAATGCGCGCAAACGCGCTCAAACCGTCGAGACCCGGCATCTGGATATCCATCAAAATCGCATCGAAAGGCTGGGCGGTCGCAGCGGCAAGCGCTGCAAATCCGTCTTCGGCGAATACCGCAACATGGCCGAGATTTTCGAGCAGTTTTTCGACGACAAGGCGGTTGACGGCATTGTCCTCGGCGACCAGCACGCGCAGACCCTGGCCGCGCGCGGCCAAAAGCGGCACGATTTCGGCCGTTTTGGCCGGCACGGCCGGGTTTGCGTCGCGCGGCGGTGCGAGGACCAGAAGCGGCAAACGCAGCAGAAAGGTGGTGCCGCGCCCGAAGACGGATTCGAGCGTGATGTCGCCGCCCATCAATCGCGCGAGGCGGCGCGCGATCGCAAGCCCGAGGCCCGAGCCGCCGAAGCGGCGCGTGGCCGACGAATCGACCTGCACAAAATCCTGGAACAGCTCCGGGATGCGCGCCTCGGGAATGCCAATGCCTGTGTCTTGGATCGCCCATTCGAGCGCTTCGCCCGCCGTGCGGCGCAAGCGCACATCGACCGCACCAGCGAGCGTGAATTTGATCGCGTTGCCGATCAGATTGTCGAGGATCTGGCGCAGACGCAGCACATCGCCCGAGACGAGCGTCGGCACGTCGGCGTCGATCCAGCAGGTCAAAGTCAGATCCTTGGCGGTTGCGCGCGGCTGGAAGGCGGCGGCGGCGTCGCGCGTGAGGCGCTGCGGATCGATCGGATCCGCATCGACCGCAAGCCCGTTGGCGTCGAGGCGCGAATAGTCGAGCACATCGTTGACGATGCCCAGAAGCTGTTCGCCCGAGCCTTGCACCAGATGCAGCAGGCGCCGCTGTTCGGGCTCGAGGCGCGTGTCGAGCAGCACGCTCGACAGACCGAGCACGCCGTTGAGCGGCGTGCGGATCTCGTGGCTCATCGTCGCGAGGAAGCGGGCCTTGGCCGTTGCTGCGGCTTCCGCGCGGTCGCGTGCCTGGGCCAACTCGGTTTCGCGCAGTCTTGCTTCGTCGAGCAGCTTGCGCTGGGCCGCTTCGCTGTCTTCAAGGGCGCGGATGCGCGCGGCGATTTCGCGCGCCATCAACCGGAAGCTTTGCGCCAAGCGCCCGAAATCGTCGCGATCGGCCGTTTGCAGATCGACGTCGAAATTGCCCTCGCGCACCGCGTCGCTGGCCGCGCGCAAGCGCGCGAGCGGGCGCATCAGCAGGGCATGCAGCCATTCCATCATCAGCAGCGCCAGCACAAGGCTGACCATGCCGATGATGGCCGCACGCGACAGCACCTCTGCGCGCGCCGCTTGGATCGGCATCATCGACACGCCGTAATAGAGCGTGCCGAGTTTCTGGCCCGCATAGTCGATCGCGACCGCGAAGGGCAGGCGCGCCGTGCCGTCGGGCCCGACGAGCGGAATCTTCGACTCGTGCGGGATGCCGTGCACGGCCGGCTCCCAGCCGATGCACGACACGGTCTCGCCGCGCGCATCGACGAGCGCCAGATGCGCAAAACCGTGCGTCGAAGCGCTCTCCTGCAGGATCGCCTCGATGGTGGCGTAGTCGCGCTCGGCGATCAGATTGGTCAGCACCGCGCGAAACAGCGGCCGTTCGGATTCGGCGCGCAACTGCGTCTGGCCGATCAACGCCGTTTCGACGAGCGAGGCTTGCGACAAGGCGAACACCGCCGTGAGGGCGGCCATCGCGATCGCACCCACGCTGAAAAGCCGGAAACGAAAGGGAATGCGATCGAGCCACATGGCGACACTCCCTTTCGGATTTTGCTGTCGATCAGCGCAAGGCCGCGCGGGTTTCTGCAAGAGTCGGCGCGATGGCCGCACGGTCGGCGTCCGGCACGGCGCGAATGCGCTGCACGCCGGTGAGGCTCTGGAACTCGCGGCCGAGTTCGGTTTCGGCAAAGGCGCCGAGAACCGCGCGCAGCTGGGCGAGCGCTTCGGGCGTCATCTTCTTGCCGGCAAGGGCGATGAAATTCGGCACGCGCGCGAATTCGCGGAACTCGAGCGTCTGGCGGATTTCTTCGCGCAGGATGCGGAACTCGCCCATGCTCATCGCGGCCATCGGCGTGTCGCCGCCCGACAGAAGCTGGGCCAGGCTGTCTTCGTTGCGCGCCCAGATCGAACGGTAGTCGACGTCCGCACGCAAACCCGCACCCGCCACCGTCGCTTTAGCCGACATGGCAACCAGCGACTGCGGATTGGCGAGCGCCAATGCCTTGCCGCGCAGCGCTTCGAGCGAGGCCACGGGCGCGTCTTTGCGCGTCACGAACAGCGCCGGAATGGGCGGCTCGAAGCCGCCCAGCACTTCGAGCTTGCCGTCTTCTTCGGCGACGAGGGCAAGATTGGCCGGCGTGAAAACAAGGTCGTACGCGCCATCGAGCGTGCGGCGTTGGAATTCGCGCAAGTCCGTCGCGGTCGCGATCTCGACCGGGCGGCCGAGTTTTTCGGCAAGATACTCGCGCATCGGCCGGTAGTTGGTGAGGATGATGCGCGCACTCACGTTCGGCACGACGCCGACTTGGAAGGCCGCCGCACCTTGGGCGCGGGCGTTTTCCGGGTACCCGAACGTCCCGCTTGCCGCCGCAACGGCGCCGGCGATTTTCAGCATTTCGCGTCGCGACCGCATCTTCATTTTTTGCCTTTAAGCAGAGCGAGCTTGCTTACAAGTGTCGTCGCATCATGCGGAATCGTCAACCGCAGGCGCCGACTTCGGCACAAAAAAACGACACGGCGCTGCCCATAAAAACGTCGCAAAATGCGAATCTGTTGCTGCAAAGCCCCTTGGCGGCGGGCCGTTCTCCGCGTCAAGATCCTGCGTTCCTGTTTTCCAACATCTGGAGCCCGCCAATGTCGGCCGAAATGCGCCTCAAAGAACGCGGTATCGTCCTGTCCGAACCGCAGTCTCCCAGCGGCAACTACCTGCCGTTTCGGCTGCATGCGAACACGCTCTATCTGTCGGGCCAGGGGCCGTGCCTGGCCGACGGCAGCCTGCGCACCGGCATCGTCGGCGCGGGCGTGACGCTCGAAGAAGCCAGACAGGATGCGCGCCTCGTGGGCCTGGGCCTGCTCGCGGCGGCGCGAACGGCGCTGGGCTCGCTCGACCGCGTCGACTACGTGGTCAAGCTGCTCGGCATGGTCAACGCCGCCCCCGGCTTCGGCCATCAGCCCGAAGTGATCAATGGCTGTTCGGACCTGTTCGTCGAGGTGTTCGGCGAGGCCGGCCGGCACGCGCGCTCGGCCGTGGGCATGGGCAGCCTGCCGCGCGGCATCACGGTCGAGATCGAAGCGATCTTTGCGGTGAAGCCGTAAACTACTGGCCGGTGGCGATGCGCTCGACGAGCTGCTTTACGCTCGGGATGAAGCCGTTGCCGTAGAAGGGGTCCGACGCGAAGCGATACGCGTTGTGGCCCGCGAACATCAGCTGCGCTTCGACGTCGGCGCCGTGGCTGATGTCCTGCAGCGTCTTCTGGATGCAGAAGCTGCGCGGATCGGCCTTCTTGCCGGTGGTGCCGGCGTCGTTCTGCTGCCAGTTCGAGAAGGCGCAGGCCGAAAGGCAGCCCATGCAATTGACCTGGTCGCGATGGATCTCTTCGGCGCGCGCGGGCGTCACGAAAATCAGCGTGAATTCGGGCGTGCGCAACGCCTCGGTGAAACCGGCCTTGACCCAGCGCTCGGCTGCCGTCCGGTCCTGCGCCGAGAGATAGACGAGCCGCCCGCGCGCCCCCACCGGGAACGGCTGGTCGTGCTCGCCCACCGGATGCATCTGGTAGGCGACTTGGCGGGCCGAACGCTCTTCGAGCTCGGCCAAAAACGGATTGCGCACGGCCGACGAATAGAAGCCGGTCGGCGAGAAGCGATGCAGCAGCACGTCGCCCGATTTGAGCGTGAGCAGGCGCTGCTTCCACGCGTCCGAAATCGGGCTTTCCTTGGTCAGCAGCGGCCGCGTGCCGAACTGGAACGCGCACGGGCCCACATCGGGGTTGCCGACAAAATCCTGCCATTCGTCGAGCCGCCACACCCCGCCCGCCATGATGATCGGCGTGCGCTCGAGGCCGAATTCGCGCATTTGCCGACGCAGCTCGATCACGCGCGGCAACGGCGCTTCGGGCTTCAGCGGATCTTCGGCGTTCGACAGGCCATTATGGCCGCCGGCGAGCCACGGATCCTCGTAGACGACACCACCCAGGAGATCGGCGAATTTGTGGTAGGCGCGCTTCCACAAAGCGCGGAACGCGCGCGCCGAGGATACGATCGGATAGTAATAGGCGCCGTATTTGGCGCAGATCTCGGCGATCTTGTAGGGCATGCCGGCCCCGCACGTGACGCCGTGGATGAGGCCCTTGGACTGGTCGAGGACGGCTTCCAGGATCGGCTCGGCCCCGCCCATCTCCCACAGGATATTCATGTGGACGCGGCCTTTTTCGCCGGACATTTCGCGTGCCACGCGGGCCTGGTGCAAAGCGCCCTTGACCGCATAGGCGATCAGCTCGTCGTGGCGTTCGCGCCGCGTTTTGCCGCGATAGACCTGGCGCACCACGTTGCCGTTCGTGTCGAGATAGTCGGCATTGACGCCCGAGAACGTGCCGACACCCCCCGCCGCTGCCCACGCCCCGGAGCTTTCGCCGTTCGAAACCGAAACGCCCTTGCCGCCTTCGACGACCGGCAGAACTTCGCGGCCCGAAATCATAATCGGTTCAAGTGAGAACAAGATGTCGCTTCCGTTGGTTCGGGGGGGAGAGGGGGGCCCGGGGTGAAGGATCGCGACAGTGATAAAATTGTAATCGGGCGAACGCAAGCGGCTATTGGGCCGCCGCCTCCGCCCGCTCGCCCCAGCCGGCCAAAGCGATGCTGGCATGCACCATGTCGAGCTCGTCGGATACGGCTTTGATTTCGAAGCCCAACACCCGGCAAAGCTCGACCATATTGTGGTTTTCCCGCAGGATTTCGCCGTAAACCTCGCCCACGCCGCGGGCTTTGGCATAGTCGAGAATGCGGATCATCAGCCGCCGCCCGAGCCCGAGACCTTTGAGGTCGGAGCGCAGCGCAATCGCATATTCGGCGCGCGCGCGGTCGGGGTCGGCGGCGAGCCGCACCACCCCCAACAGCCCCTCCGGATCGTCGCGGCGCTCGCACACGAAGGCCATTTCGCGGTCGTAGTCGATCTGCGTGAGGCGGGCCAATTGCGGGCGCGTGAGGCGCGTGACGGGGGCGAAGAACCGCATGCGGCGGTCCTCGGCACTCATATGGTCGATGAGCCCGTCGACGAGCGATGCGTCTTCGGGGCGAACCGGGCGCAGCCGCACCTTGCCGATCCCCTCGAGCTCGAGCGTTTCGACGAGATCGGACGGATAAGGCTCGATCGCGAGGCGGGCCGCATGGACCTGGCTGCCGGGCTTGCGCACGCGGATGCGCGCATCGAGCACGATGGCGCCGCTTGCGTCGGCCAGCAGCGGGTTGATGTCGAGCTCGGCCACGGAATCGAGATCGCAGATCAGCTGCGACAGGCGCACCAGCGCCAGCTCCACGGCCGCAAGATCGGCCGCCGGCCGGTCGCGATAGCCGCGCAGCAGCCGCGACACGCGCGTGGACCCGATCAGTTCGCGCGCGAGCTTCACGTTGAGCGGCGGCAAGGCCATGGCCGTGTCGCCGACCACTTCGACCGACACCCCGCCCTGGCCGAACAGAATCGCGGGCCCGAATTGACGGTCTTCGCTCACGCCCAAGATCAGCTCGTGCGCATCCGGACGGCGGATCATCTCCTGCACGAGGAAGCCCGTAATCACCGCATCGGGCCGCTTGGCTTTGACGCGCTCGATCATCGCGGCGGCCGCAAGTTCGACCGCGCGCGGCCCGTCGAGATTGAGCGCAACGCCGCCGACGTCGGATTTATGCAGGATCTGCGGCGACACAATTTTGAGCGCAACGCGCCCGCCGATGCGCACAGCCGCGAGCACGGCCGAGGTCGCGTCGCCGACCAATTCGCCGCGCGGCAGCGAAAAACCGTAGCCTGCCAAGACGCCGCGCACTTGCGGGTCGGACAGCCATTCCTGTCCGGCCGCCAACGCCGCATCGACGATGGCACGGGCAGCCAGCGGATCGGGGGCGAGCATTTCCGGGGCGGCGTCCGGCACTTCCATGAGGTTGCGTTGCGCTTGACGATAGCGAACGAGATGCATGAAGCCGCGCACGGCTTTGTCCGGCGTTTCGTAGGACGGGATGCGCGCATCGGCGAACAATGCGCGTGCCGCCAGCGCGTTTTGGGTGCCGCCGAGCCACGAAGCGAGCACGGGGATCTTCGCACCCTTGGCGCCGTCGATGACGGCTTGGGCGGCTTCGACCGACGAGGCGATCGCGGTCGGGCAATTCAGCGCCAGCACGGCATCGACATCGGGGGCCTGCAGCAGCACATCGAGGGCGGCGCGATAGCGATTGCCGTCCGCGTCGCCGATAATGTCGATGGGATTGCCGTGCGACCAAGTCGGCGGCAGCACCTTGTCGAGCTTGCTTTGCGTGTCGGCATCGATGGGTGCGAGATGGCCGAGCTGGTCCATCAGCGTGTCGGTCGCAAGCACGCCAAGCCCGCCGCCATTGGTGAGGATGGCAAGTCGGTCCCCGCCTTCGTGCGACCCGCCCGGCAAAGCAGGGGCGGCAAGGGTTGCCACCGCATCGAACAATTCGTCGATGTCGTAAACGCGCAGCATGCCCGCACGCCGGAACGCGGCGTCGTAGACCGCATCGGCACCGGCCAAGGCACCGGTGTGCGAAGCGGCCGCCTTGGCGGCTTCGGCATGGCGCCCGGCTTTGATCACGATCACGGGCTTCAAACGCGCGGCGGCACGCGCCGCACTCATGAATTTGCGCGCCTGCGTGACCGCTTCGATATAGAGCAGGATCGCGCGGGTTTTGCCGTCGGTCGCAAGCCAATCGAGCATGTCGCCGAAATCGACGTCGCTCATGTCCCCGAGCGACACGAGATGCGAGAAGCCGATTTTGCGCGGGGCCGCCCAATCGACGATGGCGGTCGCCATCGCGCCCGATTGCGTGACGAAGGCAAGATCGCCTGCCATGGGTGCGACGTGCGAGAACGTCGCGTTGAGGCCGATCGCGGGCACCATGGCGCCCAAGCAATTGGGGCCGACAATGCGCATCAGATAGGGGCGTGCGGCGTCGAGCATTTCCTGCTCGAGCGCTTTGCCGGCATTGTTCGGCAATTCGCCGAAGCCCGCCGAAATCACGATCGCCGCACGGCAGCCGCGCGCACCCAATTGTGCCACGATGCCCGGCACCGTCGCGGGCGGGGTGCAGATCACGGCCAGATCGGGGACCACCGGCAGGCTCTGCACATCCGGATAGGCGAACACGCCTTCGATCGCCGGATATTTCGGATTGACCGGCAGGATCGGGCCTGCGAAACCGGCATGGAACAGGTTGCGCGCCAGCACGGCCCCAACCGATCCCGGTTTGGGCGTGGCGCCAATCAACGCCACCGATTTGGGCGACAAAAGCTTGTCCAGGTTCCGGATCGACATCGAGGACCGCTACCCTTTCTGGGTTCCAGCCTAACTTTGCTGCACTGCAACATAATAGCGCCAAATTGTGACAAAATGACACCCCAAACAATTCTGGTTTATGTCGGGCTCGATTTGGTCGGCGACGGGCTGCTGAAACTGCCTTTCGTGCGGGTGCTCAAGGCCAATTGGCCGGCGGCGAAAATCACCTGGTGTGCGGGCAAAGGCCCCAGCGTCTATGCCGGCAGCTTGCGCCCGCTCGTCGCTGGACTGATCGACGAAACGCTTGAAAGTGCAGGGTTTGGCAGCAGCTTAGGCGATGTCTTCGCGCGGCCCTTGGACGGGCGCAGCTTCGATCTGGTGATCGACACGCAGCGCCGTTTTTCGACGAGCCTTGCCGTGCGGCGCGTGCGCCATCGCCGATTTGTGTCGGGGGCGGCGGGTTTTCTGCTTTCCGACGGCAAGCCAGCCAAGCGCACCAAACCGCGTGCGATGCTGGGCCAGATGCTGCAATTGATCGAGGCGGCCGGCGGCGATCCGACACGGGCAACCCCGGCTTTGGCCCTGCCGACGGACGCAACGCAAGCCGCCGCAGGTTTGCTGCCATCGGGGCCCGCCTATATTGGCCTCGCCCCGGGTGCCGGCAATCGCGAAAAATGCTGGCCGTTCGAAAACTACCTTGCCGTCGCGAAGACGCTGGACGCGGCCGTGCCCGTCTTCATTCTCGGCCCCGACGAGAAAGACTGGATCGATGCGGCGGCGGCTGTGCCCAATGCGCGTCTGCCGTTGCAAGAAGCGGCCGCGCGCGGCATCGCACCCTCGCCGGCCTTGACGATTGCGCTGGCCCAGCGCCTTGCGGCATCGCTCGCCAACGATTCGGGCGGCGGCCATATGCTGGCAGCCGGCGACCGGCCGCTTGTGTCGCTGTTCGGCCCGACCGATCCCGCCAAATTCGCACCGCATGCGCAGCATCTGACCGTGCTGCGCGCGCAAGCTTTCGGCGGCGCCGACATGGCGGCGATCCCGCGCGAGGCCGTTGTCGCAGCGCTTCAATCGTCGATGACGAGAGCAGGTCCGCGCTGAGGCAGATCGCGGCCCGGAAAGCGCCGCATCAGCCACACGACCATCAACAGGCCCGGCAAGGCCGCAAGCGTCGTGGCGGCGAAAAACCACACCCAATCGAGCTGTTCCGAAAGCCAGCCGCCCGAGGCCGCAAGCGTGGTGCGCCCGACGGCGGCGAGCGAGGAGAGCAGCGCATATTGCGTGGCCGTAAAGGCGATGTTGCACAGGCCCGACAGATACGCGACGAACGCCGCCGAGCCCATGCCGCCCGAGAAATTCTCGATGCCGATCGTAAGCGTGAGCAGGGCCACGTCGTAGCCGACATAGGCCTGCAGCACATACATGAGGTTCGAGATCGCCTGCAGGATGCCGCAATAGAACAGCGACGGATAAAGCCCGAAGCGCGCCACCACAGCACCGCCCGCCGCAACGCCCGCAAGCGTGGAGAACACGCCGTAGATTTTCGAGATGTTGGCGACTTCGATGCGGCTGAATCCCATCGCGACATAAAACGGATTGGCCATCACGCCCGCCAACGCGTCGCCGAATTTGTAGAGCACCACGAAAATCAGAATCGTCGCCCAAGCGGGCCGCGTGGCGAATTCGGCAAACGGGCCGACGACTGCTTGGCCGAGCCACGCCTGCAGCTTCTCGAACGCGTTGTCGCCGGGCAGCGGTGCTGCAACCGCGTCGGGTACGGGCGGCTCGGCGGTGAGCCACACGGTGACGGCACCCACGGCCATCAGGCACGCCATCGCCGAAAACGCGAAAGACCAGCCGCCGTATTCGGCCGCGTACAAAGCGCCCGCCGACGCCGCCATCAGGCCGAAGCGATAGCCCCATTGCGTGGCGGCAGCACCCGCACCTTGTTCGTCCGGTTTCAGGATTTCGATGCGGAACGCGTCGATGACGATGTCTTGGCTCGCCGACAGGAACGCGATGACAACCGCGACCATTGCGGTCTGCCATGGATCGACGCGCGGGTCGGTGAAACCGAGCGCGAAGATCGCGGCGGCGAGACCGGCTTGGATCGCGAGCGCCCAGGCGCGGCGGCGTCCCAAACGGCGCGTGAAGGCGCCCAAAGGCAATCGATCGATGATCGGCGCCCACAGAAATTTGAGCGAATAGGCGGTGCCGACGAGAGCGAGAATGCCGATCGTAGTGCGGCTTACGCCGGATTCGGCAAGCCAGAAGGAAAGCGTTCCGAAGGTCAGCGGCAACGGCAATCCGGAGGAAAATCCCATGAACAGCACGGCGAGCAAGCGCGGGCGCGCATAGACGGCCAGGGCCGTCCGCCAGCTCGCCTTCCGGTTCGGGATATCCGTCATGCGTTTTCGGTTAGGTGTTTTCGGTTGTGCGAATCGCGCGCATCGCGGCAGTCTATGCGAAGGCGATTCACGCGCGAAGGCTTTGGTGGCCCGAGGGCGCATGTATTTCGAGGCCGGGCGCGCCGTCTCCATGCCAGATTTCGACCCCGACGCGATCCGGCACGAACGCCTGCGGCGTTTCTTCGCCTATTGGCGCGCCAAACATCGCGGCGACGCCCTGCCCGGGCGCGCCCAAATCGACCCGCTCGAATTCCCGTGGGCGCTCGGCTACGTGACTTTGCACGACGTGCTGCCGGACGGCGATTTCCGCGTGCGGCTCGACGCGACCAAAGCCGTCGATTTTTTCGGCGTCGATCTGACCGGCACGCGGCTGAGCGCGCATTCCGACCGCGACATGGCGGAGAGGATGGCGCAGACGAACATGCACGTCGTCCGAACGCGCGCGCCGCTTGTCGTCGACCGCAATTTCGCGATCCGGAACCGCTATTGGCGCTACCAGTCGCTGATGCTGCCTTTCGCCAGCGACGGCAAAACCGTGGACATGATCGCAAGCGTGCTGAGCTACGACGGCGGCGGGGATTAGGAGACGAACGGTCCCAGCGATTCGGCGCTCGTGGACCTGCTCAACAGGCGTATTGAAAAATCAAATGCCCGGAACGACCGCATACAGGCTTGCTACATGAGCTACAGCTTCTCAAAGTTTATCTTCAAATTGTTTTTTCTGCAAAGAAAACGCGCAAGCCCGTCGGCGTCGGGGTAGATCGAAAAATCGTTGATGCCGGCACGCGACAAGAATTCTCGAGCATCGTCTATTGCTGTTTTTGGAAGCTCGACAAATCTCAAACACTCCGGCGCAGCAACGTCCAACGGTCTCCAATCGTCACCATGTATCGTGAAATAACCCCCTTGCGCGCGAAGGCGCGGGTTGCTTTGCGTCGGATAGACACCGATCGGTTTGTCAAACCCGAATCTTCCGCCATGGTTATAGATGAAGTCTTCGTAACTGCTCTTATCGCTCTTAAATGTGGAGAAATCACCCAGCCAATCTGGTGCGGCGAGATCGCGCTCTCCGCTGATTTCGTTCAACTTGTAGGGATTCAGTAACCAGATCCCAGGCTGATCGTCAGGCTTGGGCCAATTGATTGCGAAGAAAACCGATACACCTAGAACTTCCGACCAGTCCAAAAGCCGGGTCGGAACATGATGATGGCGCATCATAAAAAACAGGTCCCAGCTTTCCGGGATACGACCATTGTGGAGAGCGTGCGACCGTATCTTGAATTCGGAGTACAAATCGCATTCCAATTTTCTGATTGTCTTTTTGTATTTCTGTTTAATTGTCTTTTTGTATTTCTGTTTATTCGATTCTTGAGATTCATCGCCATAACGTTTGCGCCCGTAATACAGAAGCGTGGGCTCAAGACGCCAGGTTTTGTCGCTCACGCCGCGGTAAAAACACTCTTCGTCCTCCCTAAAATCCAACGCTTTTTTCGCACTCTGGATATTTCCCAAGAACGTGTCCCAAGCCGACATTTTCAGTTTTCCTTTGCGGGAATTGGCGGTCCCGGTTTCTCGTCCTTGAACGAGTCCTGGCCCTCGGCGTGAGGGTCCAAACGCATGGTGCCGGTTGCCACGTAGCGGGTAAGACAAATATCGACATAGACCGTTTCGCTGGGCCGGATGGCCTGCTTCAGCTGTTTGCCCGAAAAGCGGAATTCCGCCGGCAAATAGCCGGCAAATGCCTCCGGCGCCTTGCCGGGCTCGCCGAAACTGGGCCGCGCCTGCACGCGAAATCCAAGCTCGGACATGTCGCTGAGAATTTCGTAGTCGAGATAGTAGACGAGAGACTGCGATTTCGGATTTTTTTGGCGATCGATGAAGAAGTGCTTCGGGAGCTTCCCCGGATTGAAGCCTTCGCCCAGCAAGAAAATCTCGTAGTCGCCGATCGTGCGGCCCTCGTGGTCGCGTACCCGGAACACGAACATCGCATAGCGTTTGACTTGGGTTGTGTCCTGCAGCGCCTGCGTTGCGGCGTCGAAATCGGAAACAACGCCGGCATAGTCGTCGAAGGACGCGACCTTCAGACAGGTCATGATTTCGGCGACGACGGGTTTGTTGGCGGCGTTCTCGGGCGTTACGGAACGCATAATCCCGATGTCTTTGCCCGAGTGACTTGCATTTGGAACGACACGAAATGCAGTCGCCGGAGAACGCTGTCGAGGGCCCGATTGGATGGTCAGAATATAGGGACCCGTACCGGAATCGTGCCGCTCTTCCGTCTGCTGCAAGCGGATGAACGAATAGTTCAAGTTGGCGGCAGCAAGACGGACGACGCCGTCCGAACCCTTCTCTACCAAATAAGAGTTCAGAAAGTCGTAGAATGCCTCGTCGATGGTCTCGCCGGACAGCGCGAACGGATAGAAATTTCTGTCCTTAAGCTTGTAGCCCGTGAAGCTGTCCTGGAGCGACCACGCGCCGTCGCTGCCCAACGAAAGCCAGTCGAGAACGCCCTCGCCGGGTTCAACGCCGCCAAACCAGGCCTTGATGCGCCCGATGCGCGCCTTTCCGATGATTGCGAGCGCCGAGCCATGGTTGGCAGGCGCCAGCATCACCAAATGGCGGAGCGGACAATCGGCCAGACGGTTTGCGCCGTAGAACATATCGACCCAACGGCGCACGATCGGACCGCCCGTCGAGTGCGTTACGCACGAGAATACCTTCGTTCCGTTCTTATTGCCGGGAATATCGTTGCGCAGAGCATGGTCGAAGGCCCGCGCGATGTCGTCGAGCGTGACCTCGTCGTGAAAGCTTATATAACGGCCGAGATATACATGCTGAAGCGAGATGGTGAGGCCGCTTTGTTCGGCGGCGGCGGCAAGGGCGTCCGGCAATCCGCCATAAGCATCCGTGCTGGTGACGCTCCAGCCATGAACAAAAACGAGTGTAATGGATTGTGCCATCTACTTTTCCAGTCTCCCGATTGAATGTCCAAAGCGACACGAGGGAAGATGGTGTTCAAGTAATGAGGCTACTTCTAAGAGAAATACGATACAGCATGTTTCTAAAGAATCAATGTTTTTAAGTGTAAAAATAAATTCATCCAGAAATCGCCCTTGCACCGTATGCGCGCACGGCTGCGGCGAATGCGACCTGGCCGAATTCCCGTGGGCGCTCGGCCGCGTGTCGCCCGGCGACGCGTTGCCGGACGGCGAAATGACGGTGCTGAGTTTTGCGCACGCCGTCTGCGCAGCAGCGCCTGGCGCTGCCAGTCGCCGGGCCTGCTCTTCGCCGCCGCCGTCACGCCGAGCGCAGCGAATCCGGCGCGAAAATCCCAGACAGTCTTCGTCCCCGCCTACACCGCCTCGGCGGATTTCTCGGCGCGTTTGCGGGCGTTGGGGTCGAGCAACTTCTTGCGCAGGCGGATCGATTTCGGCGTCACTTCGACGAGTTCGTCGTCGTTGATGTAGGCGATCGCCTGCTCGAGCGTGAGGATCTTCGGCGTCTGCAGCACCACCGCCTCGTCCTTGCCGGACGCGCGCACGTTGGTGAGCTTCTTGGCCTTGAGCGGGTTCACTTCGAGATCGTTGTCGCGCGTGTGCTCGCCGATGATCATGCCCTCGTAGACCGGCACGCCCGGATTGATCATCATCGGGCCGCGATCTTCGAGGTTCCACAGCGCGTATGTCACGGCCACGCCGTCGGCGTTCGAGATCAGCACGCCGGTGTGGCGGCCGTCGATCGGGCCCTTCCACGGCGCATAGCTGTGGAAGATCTTGTTCATGATGCCGGTCCCGCGCGTGTCGGACAGGAACTGGCCGTGGTAGCCGATGAGGCCGCGCGAGGGCACGAGGAACGTCACGCGCACCTTGGCACCGCCCGAGGGGCGCATGTCGGTCATCTCGCCGCGGCGGCGGCCGAGCGCTTCGACGACCACGCCCGAATAGTTTTCGTCGACGTCGACCTGCACTTCTTCGATGGGCTCGAGCCGGTTGCCGTCTTCGTCGGTTTTGAGCAGCACGCGCGGGCGGCCGACCGAAAGCTCGAAACCTTCGCGGCGCATCGTTTCGATCAGCACGCCGAGCTGCAATTCGCCGCGCCCGGCGACTTCGTAGGCTTCGCCCGAATCGCTTTCGCGAACATGGATGGCGACGTTGCCTTCCGACTCGCGGAACAAGCGGTCGCGGATCATGCGGCTCGTGACCTTCGTGCCTTCGCGGCCCGCGAGCGGGGAATCGTTGACCGAGAAGGTCATGCCGAGCGTGGGCGGATCGATGGGCAGCGACGGGATCGGCTCGTTGACGTCGATCTGGCACAGCGTGTCGGCGACCGTCGTTGCCGTGAGGCCCGCGATCGCGACGATGTCGCCCGCTTCCGCCGAATCGACCGGCGTGCGGTCGAGGCCGCGGAACGACAAGAGGCGCGTCAAGCGGCCTTCTTCGAGCACCTTGCCGTCGCGCGACAAGGACTTGATCGCCATGTTGGTCTTGGCCACGCCCGAATAGATGCGGCCCGTGAGGATGCGCCCGACATAGGGGTCGTATTCGAGCGTTGTGGCGAGCATGCGGAACGGGCCCGAGGCGTCGGCCTTCGGCGGCTTCACATGCTTGACGATAAGATCGAACAGCGGGTTCAGATTTTCGCGGGGTGCCTCGAGCGATTCGGCCGCCCAGCCGTTGCGCCCCGAAGCGAACAGCACGGGGAAATCGAGCTGGTCGTCGTCGGCGCCGAGGGCTGCGAACAGGTCGAACACTTCGTTGAGCACTTCTTGCGCGCGCGCGTCCGAGCGGTCGACCTTGTTGACGACGACGATGGGGCGCAAGCCCCGCGCCAGCGCCTTCATGGTCACGAACTTGGTCTGCGGCATCGCCCCTTCGGCGGCGTCCACCAGCACGACCACGCCGTCCACCATCGACATGATGCGCTCGACCTCGCCGCCGAAATCGGCGTGGCCGGGCGTGTCGACGATGTTGAGGCGCACGTCTTTCCAGACGACCGACGTGCATTTGGCGAGAATGGTGATGCCGCGCTCGCGTTCGAGATCGTTCGAGTCCATCGCGCGTTCGGCGACTTTCTCGTTCACGCGGAACGTGCCCGACTGTTTCAAGAGCTGGTCGACGAGCGTGGTTTTGCCGTGGTCGACGTGGGCGATGATGGCGAGGTTGCGCAGATCCATGATTTTCAGGCCGCCAATTGCTTGGAAGCGAGTTCCTTGAGGGAGGTTTCGGGACGCGCACCGTAATGCGAGATGATTTCGGCCGCACAGATCGCCCCCAGGCGAGCTGCAAGGCCGAGATCCTTGCCGGTCGTAAGACCGTGCAGGAATCCTGCGGCATAAAGATCGCCCGCCCCGGTCGTGTCGACGACCTTGACGTTCGGGATGGCGGGCACGGCATGCACTTCGCCGTTGCCGATCACGACCGAGCCTTTTTCCGAGCGCGTGAGGGCGGCGATGCGCGCGGGCTTGGCGCGCAGATGCGGCAGCACCTGGTCGAACGAATCGACCTCGTAGAGGCTCGTGATTTCGTGCTCGTTGGCGAACAGAATATCGACATGGTTGTCGACGAGGTCGCGGAACTCGGCGCGATGGCGGCCGACGCAGAACGAATCGGACAAGGTCAGCGACACTTTGCGCCCGGCCTTGTGCGCCACGTCCACCGCCTTGCGGAAGGCTTCCTTGGCGGCCGGCTTGTCCCACAGATACCCTTCGAGATAGGTGACATGCGAAGCCGAGACCGTTGCTTCGTCGATCTGGGCAGGGCCCAAATCGACGCAAGCGCCCAGATAGGTCTGCATCGTGCGCTGCGCATCGGGTGTCACGAAGATGAGGCAGCGCGCCGTCGCGGGCCCTGCGTCTGCGGCGGCCGTATCGAAGGCAACGCCCAAGGCGCGGATGTCGTGGCGGAAGATGGCGCCGAGCTGGTCGTCGCGAACCTGCCCGATATAGGCGGCTTTGCCGCCAAGGCTGGAAATGCCTGCGATCGTGTTGCCGGCCGAGCCGCCCGAGGATTCGCGCCCCGGACCCATCAGCGCATAAAGAGCATCGGCGCGCGCTTCGTCGATCAGCGTCATGGCGCCTTTTTCAAGACCGTTCTTGGCGAGCAGCGTATCGTCGGCACGGGCGATGACATCGACAATGGCGTTGCCGATGCCCAGCACATCGAATTTGGCGTTGGACATTGATTCTCCGGCCGACTCGAGGGAGAGCCCACAGGGGCTTGAAACGGCGCGCGGAAAATACCCATCCTTGTTGCGGCGCACAAGCGCGCGTTTCGGGAACAAAAAGGACGGCGGGGCATGGCAGCGCAGGGGTCTTTGTCGATTTTGGGGGCGGTGGCGCGTGCCGTCGGCCAATTGGGCGACCCGAACCTGCGCGCACCCTTGCTCAAAAGCATGGCCTTGAGCGTGGCCGCGATCCTGGTTTTGTGGATCGGGCTTGGCTATGCGCTGCTGCACACGCAGCTTTTTGCGATTTCTTGGGTCGATACGACCGCCGCGGCAATCGGCGGATTCGGCGTTGTGGTTCTGACGCTTATCCTGTTCCCGACCTTTGTCGCAGCTTTTTTGGGGTTGTTTTTGGAGGAAGTCGCCGTCGCCGTCGAAAAGCGCCATTACCCGCTTTTGCCGCCTGCGCGCACGCGCTCGACCTTGGCCGAAATCCTGGCCGGGCTGCGGCTGGTGGGTTTGGCCGTCGGCGTCAATCTCTTGGTGCTGCCGCTTTATTTCGTGCCCGGCCTCAATCTGGCGGTTTTTCTGGCCGCCAACGGTTTTCTGCTCGCGGCCGAATATATCGGCCAAGGGCTTGCCCGACGCGCCGATCCGGCCTTGGTGCGCGCATTCTGGCGCGCCCATCGCGGCGAGGCGTGGCTTGCCGGCGCGCTCTTTGCGGGCCTGTCGCTGGTTCCGTTCGTGAACCTCGCGGTTCCGGTCGTGGCGGTTGCGGCTTGCACGCATCTCGTCGAATCTTGGCTTCGAGTCGGGACAGAAACGGGCCATCGGGGTTAGAGTGGCCCCCGAGCCGACGAGTCGGGGGCCTGCCCCGGTCGCCGCACCCCGTACGCACGTCGCAAAAAGGAACCTGCCCTATGTTCCGCCGCAAAAAGGACGAAACCGAAGAGGTCAAGACGCCCATGCCTGAAACACCCCCTGCCGCCGCCGCATCCGAACCCGAAACGGCCGAAATGGTGACGCCGCGCCCCTTCCCGCGCCCCACCCCGCCGTCGCCGGGCGCACTTGCGCGCGCCGCAGCAGCCCCGCTTGCCACGCCCGCCCCGCGTCCGGCTGCCACGCCCGCCCCGGTTCAGCGCGGCGAAGCGATCGAAGGGCGCAAGCTCATCGTCGGTCGCGAGATCGTGCTGTCGGGCCAGATCACCTCGTGCGAACGCCTGATCGTCGAAGGCCGGGTCGAGGCCTCTTTGTCGGAGAGCCGCTTCGTGGACATCGCCGAAAGCGGCGTGTTCAAGGGCATGGCCGAGATCGAAAACGCCGAGATCGCGGGCACGTTCGAGGGCACCCTCAATGTGCGCCAGAAATTGTGGATCCGTGCGACCGGCAAGGTCTCGGGCACGGTGCGCTACGGGCGCATCGAAATCGAAGAAGGCGGCCAGATCGCCGGCGAAATCCAGGTCGATACGAGCCGCCTGGGCAAGCCGGAAGGCAACGACGGCGGTTGATCGCCGGGGCTTGCGCTCGCGTGCAGGCTGAACAGCCGCGGCTCTTCCGCCGGCTCGGTCGCTTGGCGCTGTGCGGCTGGGCGGCAGCCCTTGCGGCTGCCTGCACCGGCGCGCCCTCGCCCCAAGCGCCGACCTCCGTGGTTGCCGCCACGGTTGAATTGCCGCCGGCCGAGCCTGCCCCGTCGGCAGCACCCGCCCCTGCGATTGCCGCAGCCCCCGTCGCCAACAGCGCGCGGGCATTGGTCGGCATTGGCCGCGAAGCGCTCGTCGCACGGCTGGGCCCGGCCAATTTCGTGCGCCGCGACGGACCGGCCGAAGTATGGCGCTATCGCGGACCCGACTGCTATTTCGAGGCCTTCCTCTATCGCGACGATCTCTTGGGCCAGCGCGTGGCGCATGTCGATGCGCGCACGTTGGTCGGCCGTCCGATGGCGGTCGAGACCTGCTTCGCCCAGCTCGGAAACCCGCCGCGCAGCTAGAAAATCGAGGCACGCCGTGACCGTCATTCGCGGCTATGCGCCGAGCGACCTTGAAGCGCTCTACGCGATTTCGCTGGCGACCGGACATGCCGGGCGCGATGCGTCGCATCTCTACGCCGATCCGAAAATGATGGGCCATATCTACGCCGCACCCTATGCGGTGCTGGCGCCCGATGCAGTGCTGGTGGCCGAGGATCGCGACAACGTGGTCGGCTATGCGGCCGGCAGCCGCGACACGCGCGCGTGGGAAGAACAGCTCGCACGCGACTGGTGGCCGTCATTGCGCGCGCAATATGCAGACCCGGGCGACGGTACGGGCGCGGCGATGACCGCCGACCAGCGGCGTGCCGCGATGATTCATCGCCCGACAAAAACGCCGCTGCCGGTCGCAACACGGTTTCCGGCCCATCTGCATCTCAATCTGTTGCCGGATGCACAAGGGCGCGGCCTCGGCACGCGGCTGTTCGAGGCGTGGCGAATAGCGCAGAACGCCGGGCCGATGCATGTCGCCGTGAACCGTGCCAACGAAAACGCGCTTGGCTTCTGGACCAAACTTGGATTTGCCGTGCTGACCGATGCGGATATTCCGGACGGCCGCACCGTTTGGCTCGGCCGCAGCTAGGCTCAGATCGAAAGTCCGCCCAGCGATTTTCCGCCATCGACGAACAAGGTCTGGCCCGTGACGAAGCTTGTCGTCGGGCTCGCAAAGAAAGAAATCGCGTTGGCGATTTCGGCGGGCGAGGCCGCCTTGCCGGAAGGCTCCAGCGCCTCCCAGGCGGCGAACATTTCGGCCGGGGCCGAGCGCGTCATCGGCGTGTCGGTGAAGCCGGGGGCGACGGAATTGACGGCGATGCGCGCCGTTCGCAGCTCCATCGCCATCGCGCGCGTCAAACCGACGACGGCCGCCTTCGACGCGACATAATGCGCAAAGCGCGTACCGCCCAAAGCGCCGCGCGACGAGATCGTGACGATGCGCCCGCCCGGCTTCATGCGCCGTGCGGCCTCTTGCGCCGGAATGAACGTGCCGACGACATTGACGTCGAGCATCTCGCGGAAACGCATCTCGTCGAGATCGAGGAAACGCGCATCGTTGTAGATGCCTGCCGCCGTCACGAGAACGTCGACGCGGGCTTCGGCCGCAAACGCGGCCGCGACGCTTGCGCGTTCGCACACATCGCAGACCGCCGCGACGCTGTCGTGCCCGGCATCGCGCAAGGCCGCCGCTTCGCGTTCGAGTGCGGGGCCCGCGCGGTCCAGCAGCACGACGCGAAACCCGTCTTGGGCAAGCCGTTGCGCTGCCGCAAGGCCGATGCCCTGGGCCGCACCCGTCACGAAGGCGGTTTCTTTGTCTGCCATCGCCGCTACTGGTAGCCGAACAGGCGCGGCAAAAAGAGCGTGATCGACGGAAACAGGATCAGCACGAACATCGTCGCCGACAGCGGGATCAGGAACGGCCAGATCTCGCGGTTGATCTCGCGCATCGGCACGCGCGTAAGGGCCGACAGCACGAACAGGATGAGGCCGTAGGGCGGCGAGATGATCGCCAGCATGAAATTGACGATCACGACGACGCCGAAATAGACGAGATCGATGCCGAGCGCGTTGACCGTCGGCAGCAGCACCGGAATGAAGACGAGCAGCATCACCGCCCCGTCGAGGATCGTGCCCAGAACCAGGAACAGCAGATTGACCACGAGCATGAAGCCAAGTGCCGAAAACTCCATGCGCGCGAACCACGCCGCCATGGCGTCGGCAATGCCTTCGTTGGTGATGGCGTAGTTCACGATGAAGGACGACATGATGAGCATCATCACGATCGCCGATTGGCGCGAGGATTCGCGGAAGACGCCGACGAGCGCCGAAAGGCTCAGATTTCGGTACACGAGAAGCCCGATCGCGATCGCCCAGAACGCGGCGACCGCAGCGGCTTCGGTGGGCGTGAACACGCCGAACCAGATGCCGCCGAGCAGCACGAACGGCAGCGTCATCGGTATGAAGGCCTGCCCGATCACACGTGGCCAGGCGCGCAGCGGCACGGCCTCGCCGCGCGGCAGATTGCGCTTGCCGGCGATGAAAAAGATCCAGATCGAAATCGACAAGGCGACCAGCAGGCCCGGCACGATGCCCGCCAAAAACAGCGCGCCGATCGACGCACCCGACAGCAGCGCGTAAAGCACCATCGGGATCGACGGGGGAATGAGCGGGCCCAGAAGCGACGCCGATGCGGCAATGGCGCAGGCAAGGCCGCCCGAATAGCCGCCTTGCGTGCGCATCATGCGCACCGCGACCGTGCCCGCCCCGGCGACGTCGGAAACCGCACTGCCGGTCATCGACGACATCACGATATTCATCAGCACCGTCACATGGCCGTGGCCGCCGCGCAAACGGCCCACCACGGCGCTGCCCGCGTTCCACAGCCGGTCCGAGATCGTGACGGCGTTCATGACGTTCGCGGTGAGGATGAACAGCGGCACGGCCAAGAGCAGGCTCAGCGAAATCGTGCTGTTGAGCGTCTGGTCGGCGAGCAGGCCGATATCCTGCCGGGTCACGAAAAGATAGGCGATGCCGGATGCAAACATCGAAGCGACCACCGACAGGCGCAGGACGGCCGCCACGACGAAGACGGCAAGGAGCGTGGCAAAACCAATGCTCATCGCGTCAGCCGAGGATGTTGGCGGTTTGCGCGGCGTCGCCGTCGGCCACTTCCTGCCGCCAATTCTTGCCGGCAGCGCGCACGAATTTTGCGGCCAGCCGCACGACGAGGGCCACGAGATAGATCGCGAAGCACGAATAGACGAAATCGAGGCGCCACTCGAGCGCCGACGTGCGCTCGCGCCACAAGAACAGGATGTAGTCGATCACCGTGGGGATCGCGAGCGCGAAGAGGACGCAGAACAAGCCGCCTTGCAGCAGCAGGATCGCGCGCCGGACCGGTGCGGAGGCAATGTCCCAAGCGAGATCGAAGGCGATGTGGTCGGAGTCTTTGGTCACAAACGCGTCGGCGATGAAGACCGCCCACAGCAGCATGACCATGCCGAGCTCGTCGCTCCACGACAAAGGCGCGTTGAACACGTACCGCATCGCCACGCCGGACAGCGAGGTCACGAACATCGCAAACAGCAGAAGGACGGAGATCCATTCCGCCGTTTTGCGCACAGCGCCGACGATTTTGTCGACCATCGTTGCCTCCTTGCGGGTTGCGTGGCGATGCGGGAACGCGTTTGGAGGCGGGCTTAGCGGACGGCTTCGATGCGCGCCTGCAGGCCCGGCTTCCATTTCTCGGCAAGGTTCCCGAGCCGGTACTGCTCCTGCACGGCTGCACGGAAGGCAGCGACGTCCGGCTCGACGATCTTGATGCCGGCTGCCTTGAAGGTTTCGACCGCGTCGGCCTCGTCCTTCAGCGTGCGGGCGATCTGGATGTCGGCCGCTTCGCGCGCGGCGGACCGCAGTTCGGCCTGCTGGTCGGGCGTCAGCTTGTCGAAAAAGGGCTTGGCGATCGCGATGAAGACCGGCTGCACGAGATGCTTGGTCAAAATCACCTGGGCCGTGACTTCCTGGAACTTCCAGTCGCGCGTCATGTTGATCGGGTTGTCCTGCGCGTCGATCGAGCCGGTCTTGAGGCCGAGATAGACTTCCGTGATCGGCATCGAAACGGCCGTGGCGCCGAGTGCGCGGGCAAGCGCTTGGAAGGCGGGGCCGGGCGGCATGCGCATTTTGACGCCCGAAAGATCGGCCGGCTTCATGATCGGCTTGTCGCTGCGGATATTGACGGTGCGCGTGCCGAGATAGGCCGTGTCGAGAATGACGATGCCCATCTTGGCCGCGACGTCGTCGGCGAATTCCTTGCCGATGTCGCTGCGGAACGTCTTGATGAGATGGTCGGCGTCGCGGAACAGATAGGCCGCACCGAAGGCGCCATATTCCGGCAACTGGGCTTCGATCTCGAACGTCACCGGGCTCGACATTTCGAGGTTGCCGCGCTGCATGGCGGGCAATTCGGTGCCCTGGCGGAACAGCGAACTTGCGCCATGCACCGTCACCTTGATCGCACCCGGGAATTTCGCTTCCATGCGCGTCTTGATCAGCGTGAACGCGTCGTGCAGCGACGAGTTCAGCGGAGCGGCGTGCGAGATGCGGATTTCGGTCTGTGCCGCGGCCGGTTTGGCCAGAATCGGGGCCGTCAGTAGGGCGGCTGCAGCGGCCAGTGCCGTGAAGTATTTCATGCCGTCTCTCCTTTTTGTCCGAAGGTGTTTGAAAAACGAGGAAGCCGGGCGTTCTAACGCGACGGCTGGATGGTCACGGAAAGCTTGCCGACATTCTCGATCTCGGCATCGACGCGGTCGCCGGGCTTCAAGAAAGTCTGCTTGGGCACGCCCACGCCGGCGGGCGTGCCGGTCAGCAGGACGTCGCCCGGATCGAGCGTCATGATGCGCGACGCGGTCGCGATCTGCTCGGCGACGGTGAAGATCATGTCCGTCGAGCGGCCATTCTGCTTGAGCTCGTCGTTCACCCACAGCTTCAGGCCGATATTCTGCGGATCGGGAATCGCCGCGGCCGGCACGAGGCGCGGGCCCAGCGGGCAGCACGTGTCGTTGCCTTTCCCGGCGACCCAATCGAGCTTGTAGAAGGTTTCGGGCGCGCGGTTGTGGTCGCGCGCCGAGAAATCGACGGACACGGTATAGGCCGCCACGTGGCTCAGCGCGTTTTCGACCGACACGTTGCGCGCGGTCTTGCCGATCACCAAAGCGAGCTCGACCTCCCAGTCGAACGCCTTGGTGCCGATCGGCACATGCACGGTCGGGCCTTCGCCGACCACGGCGTTGCGCGGCGGTTTCATGAAGAAGAACAGGCGCTGGTCTTCTTTCTTGGCACCCGGCATGCCCATCTCGGCGAGATGGTCGAAGTAATTGGCACCCGCGCACAGAATCTTGCCCGGATAAAGCAGCGGTGCGAGGCGCCGCGTGCCGGCGATTTTGTCGGCTGCGTCGAGCGTTTGCGCGGCGGCATCCAGCGCCGTGCGCGCGCGGTCCCAATCGCCGAACAGGGCGGCGACCGTGTCGATCCCGGCGAGCCCGACGCGGGCGAGCGACGGTGCGAGCCGATAAAAAGCGCCGTCGCGCTCGATGCAGGCCACAGGCTTGCCATCGGCTTCCAGCGTTACAAGCGACCAAAGATTGTTGCTCATCGTATCCCCGCCCCATCATTTTTCTTGCAATAAACTCAGCATGATTTTATAAAATCTAGCTGTCAACATAAATTTGGTCGTTCCTCATGGCAGAAATCGAAGACATTTCGCAGGCGGAGCGGGCTTATCGGCGTTTGCGCGCCGAGATCCTGCAGGGCGAGCTGATGCCGGGCGAGCGTCTGCGCGCCGCCGAATTGCAGGACCGGTTCCAGCTCGGCCTCACGCCGATCCGCGAGGCCTTGATGCGGCTTTCCTCGGAGAGTTTGGTCGAGGCGGAAACCAATCGCGGCTCGCGCGTCCCCGACGCGTCGGCTGCCGAACTCGTGGATCTGATGTCGACGCGGCGCGTGATCGAACGCGCATGCCTCGCGGCGGCCGTCGCGCGCGGCGATGCTTCCTGGGAAGCGGAGATCGTCGCGTCCATGCATTTGCTGTCGCGCACGCCGCTTCCGGCAGACCCCGACGATCGGGCGGCGGCCACGCAATGGGAAATGCAGCATCGCCGCTTCCACCATGCGCTGGTGGCCGCCTGCGGCTCGGAATGGCTGCTGCGTTTCTGGAACACGCTCGCCGACCATTCCGAGCGCTACCGCAAAGTGCGCCTCTTGCATCGCCGCGAGACGAAGGCCGAGGTGCGCGACGTTGCGGCCGAGCATCAGGAAATCATGGCCGCCGTGCTGGCGCGCGACGTTTCGCGCGCGGCCGATCTGATGGATGCCCATCTGATCGCGACGGAAAACTCGGTCGTCCGCTTGCTGGAGAAACCCCAATGATCATCCGCTCTGCCGTTCTCGAAGGGACTGTCGCCGAAGCCGACCGTGCGGCGTTCGACGCGCACATGGCAACGGCCGTGCTCGCTTCCATCGCGCGCTATCCCGGCATTCGCGAGGTGCGGCTGCGCCGCCCCGTCGAAGCGGAAGCGGGTGCGCCGCCGGTCTACATGGTGTTCGACCTCATCTTCGACACGCTCGCCGACATGCATGCGGCGCTTGCAAGCCCGATACGTCAAGAAGTGCGCGGCCGCATCGCCGAAGTCATGAAACTCTTCGCGGGCCGCGTCTACCACCTCGTGCTCGAAGAAGGGCCTGTCGCTAAAGGCTCCGCATGACCGTTCTGGTCACCGGGGCTGGCGTCATCGGCAGCCTTACGGCCGAACTGCTTGCGGCACGCGGCGACCGCGTGGCGATGATCGATGTGCGCGCGCCGCAGCGCGTGCCCGAAGGGATCGAATTCGAGATTTGCGACGTGGCCGACGTCGCAGCGCTGGCGGACGCGATAAGCCGCCACAAGGTCGAAAAAATCGTGCATACGGCCGCGATGCTTTCGACCGGTATTCGCCAAGATCCGCTCGCCGGCATTCGCGTCAATGTGATGGGCACGGCGAATCTCTTGGACCTTGCGCGCCGCAAAGGCCTCAAGCGCGTCGTGTGCGCAAGCTCGACGACGGTCGCCTACACGAGCTTCGGCGCGCACGGGCCCGCGCCCATCGCCGAAGACGAACCCCTGCATCTGATCGGCCAGCGGCCGGCCAGCATCTACGCCGCTGCGAAACTCGCGGGCGAACATCTGGCGTTGCTCTATCGCGATCTCTACGGCGTCGATGTGGTGTCGTTGCGCTACGGGGCGGTGCTGGGCGGCCCGCTCGACCGGCCGACCAGCGTGCCGGGGCGGCTGCTGGCCGTGCTCGTCGCCGGCGCGCGGACCGGCAAAACAATCGTGCTCGACGATCCGCTTTTGCTGTGGGGCGGGCGCGAGGAATTCGTCGATGCGCGCGATTGCGCGCGCGCCAATCTGTGCGCGCTCGATGCGGCCGCACCCAAACAAGGCGTTTACAACGTCGCACCCGGCGACTGGCACACGCTGCCCGAATTCATCGATGCGGTGCGTCGCCGCTATCCGGCTTTGCAGGTGGAACACCCCGCCGAAATCCGAACCGGTTTTGCAGGCTTTCCGCACCGCCGGCCCGCCCCTTCGGCGACCGATTGCGCCAAGCGCGAGATCGGCTTTACGGCCGCTTACGATCTCGATGCGGCCATCGAACACTGGACCCGCGAAGCCTAGCCCTTCGGGGTCGGCGTTTTCTTTTTGAAGGCGCAGAATTGCGCCACGTTGCAGCGCCAGCATTCGGGCGTGCGCGCTTTGCACACATAGCGCCCGTGCAGAATGAGCCAATGATGTGCATGGCGTTTGAAGTCGGCGGGCGTGCGTTTTTCGAGCTTGTCTTCGACCTCGCGCGGCGTTTTGCCGCGCGCGAGGCCGGTGCGGTTGCCGACACGGAAAATGTGCGTGTCGACCGCGATCGTCGCCTCGCCGAACGCGACATTGAGCACCACGTTCGCGGTCTTGCGGCCGACGCCGGGCAAAGCTTCGAGCGCTTCGCGGCTCCGCGGAATTTCGCCGCCATGGTCGCGCACGAGGATCTCGGCCGCCGCCATCACGTTTTTGGCTTTGGTGTTGAAAAGGCCGATCGTTTTCACATGGTCGCGCAACGCATCGTGCCCGAGGGCCAGCATCTCGGCCGGGGTTTTGACCTTCGCAAAGAGAGCCCGCGTGGCCTTGTTGACGCCGACATCGGTTGCCTGCGCCGACAGCGCGACCGCGACCAAGAGCTGGTAGGGATTGCCCCATTCAAGCTCGGTCTTGGGCTCGGGATTGCGCGCGGCAAGATTGGCAAAAAATTCGCGGATGGCGTCGGGTTTCATGGCCCCAGGCGATAGAGGCTTTCCGCATCTCGCGTCAAGCTGGACGAATGCCGCGGACGCGCTATTCTTTTTGCACGATGGAAACGCCCCAGCTCGATCTCGTTTTGAAGCCGCATCGCTCGCTGCCGCCACGCGGCTTCTTTTGGGTGATGGCGCTGCTGGCCGGTGCGAGCTTTGCGGCAGGTGCGGTGTTCGCCTCGATGGGCGCTTGGCCCGTGCTGCCGTTTCTGGGGCTCGACGTGGCGCTCGTCTGGTTCGCCTTCAAGGCAAACTACGCCGGGGCCCGCGCGCGCGAGCACATCACGCTCTATGGCGACCGGCTCGAGATTCTGTCGATCGACAGTTGGGGCCGCAAGCAGCGCCGCACGCTCGAGCCCTATTGGCTCAATGTCGAAGCGGGCGAAGAGGTGGCGCTGCGCAGCCACGGGCGGCGCACGGTCGTGGGTGCTTTTCTCGACCAGCAGGCGCGCGTCGAGCTTGCGCGCACATTGGCCGAAGCACTCGCCGCGTGGCGCCAGGGCCTCAGCATTCAGAGCCCCAACACGTCGCGCATCGAATAGAGGCCGGGCGGTTTGCCGGCGGCCCACAGAGCCGCGCGCACGGCCCCTTTCGAATAGACTTGGCGCCCTTGCGCCTTGTGCGCGATTTCCACGCGCTCGCCATCGCCGAAGAACATGACCGTGTGTTCGCCGATCTCCGAACCGCCGCGCGCGACCGAAAAACCGATGGGCCCGGCCGGTCGCGGACCCGTATGGCCGTCGCGGCTGCGAATGGTTTGGGTCGCAAAATCGAGGCCCCGCCCGGCCGCAGCCGCACGGCCAAGAGCGAGCGCCGTACCCGACGGCGCATCGACCTTGTGCTTGTGGTGCGCCTCGAAAATCTCGATGTCGTAATCGGGACCGAGGCGCTTGGCGGCTTCTTCGACCAACGCCAAAGCGAGATTGACGCCGAGCGAAAAATTCGCCGCCTGCACGATCGCGCATTTTTGCGCCGCCGCCGCGACGACGGCCTGGTCGTCGGCGGACAGGCCCGTCGTACCCACGACCAGCGTTTTGCCGAGCTCGGCCGCAAGGCTCGCATGCACGCGCGTGGCAGCGGGGGCCGAGAAATCGATCACCGCGTCGCTCGCCGCAAACAACGCGCGCGGGTCGCCGCCGATTTTGGCCTGGAGTGCGCCAATGCCCGCGACCTCGCCCGCATCGCGGCCGACGAAGGGGCCGCTCGGATTTTCCGTGCCGCCCGCAAAGGCCGCACCCGTCGCCGCGACGATCTCGCGCACCAGCATCTGGCCCATGCGCCCGGCTGCGCCGACAACGCCGATCTTGATCGCCATAAACGGACTCCGTTCAGATATTGAGCTTTTTGAAGATGCGCTCTGGGATGTGGCGGATGATCGTCATGATGCCCCACCAGAAAAACGGCGCATAGATCGTATCGCGTTTTTTGGCGACGGCCCCAAGGCACGCCGCCGCGATCGCATCGGGCGACGCGACCAGAAACATGCCGGGCAAGCCCCATGTCATCGCCGTGTCGACGAAACCCGGCTTCACCGTGACGACATGCACGCCCGAACGCACGCCGCGCGCGCGCAAGCCCTGCAGATAGGCGTGCAGGCCCGCTTTGGCAGCGCCGTAGACGTAGTTTTTGAGCCGCCCGCGATCGCCCGCAACCGAGCCCAGCGCCACAATGGCCCCGCCCGGGGCAGCTTCGAGCACCGGCATCAGGCGATGCAGCAGCGCGACGGGGGCTGCGAAATTCACGTCGAGCGTTTGCGCCAACGCGGCCGGATCGGCATCGATCTCGCTTTGCGAAGGCATGGTGCCGAACGCGAGAAACACGTTCGGCACGGCACCCGCCGAAAAATCCCTGAACGAAGCCGCGACGTCGCCATCGAAGCCGATGGCCCGGCACGACGGGCTGCCGCGCAAGGCGAGATCGGCCGCAAGCGCGCTTGCATCTTCGCCGTCGCGTGCGACGAGCAGAATATCGGCACCGCTTGCGGCCGCGCGGCGCGCGAACGCGCGCGCGATCGCCGAGCTTGCACCCAGAATGAGCCACGCGCTTTTCATGGCTTGCCCTCGCCAATGCCCAAACGTCGCGCGAGGTCGGATGAAAAGCGACGCTGCGGATCCCAGCGCTGCAGGCATTCTTCGAACGCCGGGAGATTCGGATAACTCGCGCGGAACGTCGCCGCCGCTTGCAGCGCGTCTTTGGCCAAATAGATGCGCCCGCCCGCCTCGAGCGCGAGCCGCTCGAGCGTGGCCATCAATTCGATCGCCCCCGGCGCATTCGGCACGTCGAGCGCCAAGGTGACGCCGCGCAGCGGGAACGACAGAAGCCCACGCCCCGGCCCGCCCAAGGTTTTGAGCACGGCCAGGAACGACGCGGTCCCGGCCGCCGAAACCGCTTCGAGCATTTTGCGCGTCGCGTCGAACGCCGTGGCGTCCGGCACCACCGATTGGAACTGGAAGAAGCCGCGCTTGCCGTAAAGCCGGTTCCAATCCGACAGACGATCCAACGGATAGAAAAACGCATCGAGCGGGCGCAGCGACGTTTGCTTGGCGGCGGGCGCACGCCGCCAATAGAATTCGTTGAAAGCCCCCACGCTTGCGCGCGACAGCGCGAAAGGCGGGAAATCGAGCGGGATCGGCAGGGTCTTCGGCGCGGCGGCGGCGGGTGCGGCCAAGTTTGCATCGGGGGTTGCGAACTCCGCCGTCTCGAACACGCCGCGACCGAGCTTGGACCCCCGCGCCAACGCATCGATCCAGCCGACGCTGAAGGTGGCCGTGGTGCGGGCGTCCGCGAAGGCCGCAAAAAACGCGTCGAGATCGGCGATGCGCTGAGTCTCGACGCGCACATGGCCGGTCCCCGGCAGCAGGCGAAAGGCCAAGCGCCGCACAAGGCCGGTCAAACCCATGCCGCCGATGGTGGCCGCAAAAAGCTCGGGATGGTTCTCAGGCGACACGCGGCGCGTTTGCCCGTCCGCGCACAGAAGATCGAACCACAGAACATGGTCGCCGAACGAACCGTTGCGGTCGTGGTTTTTGCCGTGCACGTCGGCGGCAAGCGCACCGCCCACGGTCGCGTACGCCGTACCCGGCGACACGGGCGGCACGAAGCCCTTGGGCACGAAAAAATCGAGCAAGGTGCGGAACGTCACCCCCGCCTCGCATTCGAGCACGCCGGTCGCCGCATCGAAGGCGAGCAGACGGTCAAGGCGCAGCATGTTCGCAACGGCCGCACCGCCATTCAGCGCCGCATCGCCATAGGCTTTGCCGGCCCCGCGCGCGATGAGGCTCGCATCTGCGTCGGCCAGCACGCGATCGAGCTCGCTCTGGCGTTCGGGGCGTGCGACGCGCGCTTGCGTGGCGGCATAACGCCCCCAGCCCGCCAATGTCGTGTTTTTCCAGCGCACGCTCATGCGTAGATCAAATAGCCGAAGACCGCGAGCCAGCCCAGCACGCAAACGATCAGGAAGCGGTCGCTGAGTGCGATGTCGGTGGGCGCACCCGAGCGTTCTTCGACCAGCGCGATCTGCAGATAGCGCAGCATGCCCGCCAGCACGAACGGGGCGGTGAGATAAAGCCGTTCCGTGCCGTAGCGGCGGATGACGGCCTGGTCGGCCGTGTAGAGCAGATAGCTCACGGCGAGTGCGCCCAGCACGACCGCGATCGCGGTATCGACGAAGCGCAGATTGTAGCCCGCAAGCGCCTTGCGATGCGCCGCATCGACATCCGACACCAGATCGTCGCGCCGTTTGGCAAGGGCCAAAAACAGCGCCAGCAAACCCGTGCACACGAGGATCCACACGCTCGGCACCACGCCGATCGCGAACGCCCCGCCTTCGACGCGCAAAACAAAACCCGCCGCGACAATCAGCACGTCGAGCAAGCTCACATGTTTGAGACGCCACGAATAGGCGAGGTTCAGCGCCAGATAGACGCACAGCACCGTGCCGAAAGCCTGCGGCAGACGCGACGCAAGAGCCGCGGCAGCAGCAAGCAAAGCGACCGCGAAAACAAGGGCCGCCGCCGGTGCGACAGCCCCCGACGCGATCGGCCGCTTGCGCTTGATCGGATGCAGCCGGTCGGCTTCGCGGTCGCAGAAATCGTTGAACACGTAGACAGAAGATGCGGCAAGGCTGAACGCCGCCACGGCCATGGCGGCGGCAAGCAGCGAAGGCAGGCCCAGCGCCTCGGGCGTAAAAAACAGCGGCGCTGCGACAAATGCGTTTTTGATCCAATGCCGCGGGCGCGCCAATGCCAAGAAAGCAATCAACATGTTGCGGTTAGAGCGCATTTCCAAACAACGCGCCAGTTCGAAAAGCCAAGGCGCAGATGCTGCGATTTTTTGGCGGTATTTTTTAGGGAGAAAATGGAAAATTAAGCGTTTAAAAACCATTTCCGGCCGTTAATGTCGGGCCGCTTACGCATGTAGGACCTGCGCTTCGTGAACCAGAGATTTGCCGATCGGATTGCGCGCGCGGCGCCTGCTTTGGCGGGGGCGATTTTCATCGCCGGTTTGGCGCTGGTCGCTTCCGTCGCCCTGCTGCTGATGCGCTTCAACGAAACGCTGCGCCAGACCCAGGCCGAAAACGTCGCCGAACGCGTCGTGGCACTCGTCGAAAACGAGTTCGCGACGATTTCCCAGATCCAGATCACGCTTGCGGCCACGCTCGCCAAGACCCGCTTCGAGGATGCAGCCGCCTACGCCGCATGGCTCGACCAGATGGGTCTTGTGCAGCGCTATCCGAGCCTGCGCGCGATCGCGCTTGCGCCGCGCACCGATCCGGCCGATTTCGCCGCCCTCGAGGCCATGGCGGCAAGCGACGCCACGCGGGCGCGCTTGGGCTATCCCGATTTTGCCGTGCAGCCGCCGGGCCCGCGCGAGACGATGTTCCCGGCGTTTTTCGTCTACCCCGTTGCCGGCAACGAACGCGTGGTCGGGTTCGATTTGTGGTCCAATGCCGAGCGCCGGGAAGCGGCCGAGCGCGCCATGGAAGTGGGCCGCCCGATCGGCTCGGCACCGCTCGTGCTGTCGCAAGACAGCGCCGCGGGGACCCGCAGCATCCTCGCGCTGCAGCCGATCGTGGCCGACGGCAAGACGATCGGCATCCTGCCGATCGGCCTGTCGCCGGGGCGACTGATCATGCCGCTGCTCGAAAAGCAGTTTCCGACCGCGCGCATTGCGATCCACGATCGCGGGGCGAGCACTGCACCGGGCGACGTGCGCACGCGCCTGCCGCTGCTGACGGTCGAAGGTGCGGCCCTGTCGGCGCACGCACTGCCCGACACGCACGTATCGCACGCGATCGAAGTCATGGGGCGGATCTGGGAGGTCGAAATCGCGCACGCAAGCGAATTGCCGCCGATGCAGCTTTATGCGCCGACCGTCGCAGGGGTCGGCGGCGTCGCGATGCTGCTGCTCGCTTTGCTGCTCTATGCGATCCTCGCACGCCGCCAACGCGACCTCGAAGCGGCCGTGGACGCGCGCACGCAGGAGCTCGAAAAGGCACTTGCCGCGGCCGCACATCAGACCGAGCTCGCCGTCGATTCGGCTGCGGCCAAGGATCGTTTTTTCGCGAACATGAGCCACGAGCTGCGCACGCCGCTCAACGCCATCGTCGGGTTCGCCGAGGCGATGAAGCTCGGCATTGCGGGCAATCTGCCCCCGCGCGCGCAAAGCTATGTGGGCGCGATCGTGAGCTCGGCCAATTGGCTGAAGCGCGTCGTCGACGACGTGCTCGAAATGTCGCGCCGCACGGCCGAGGCCGATGCGCTGGCGCTGAAACCGGTGGCGCTCATCGATGCCGTCACGGAAGTGGCGAGCGTGCTGCAAGCCGCGGCCGACCAGCGCCGCGTGCGCCTCGCCTTCGGCGACGGACTTGCGAGCGCCCCGCCGGTGATGGCCGACATCACGGCACTGGGCCGCGTCATCGCCAATCTTTCGGAAAACGCGTTCAAGTTCTCGCCGGCCGGCGAAACCGTGACGATCGACGCCGCGTTCGACGCGCAGACCGTCACGCTGTGCGTGGCCGATCGCGGGCCCGGCATTGCGCCCGCCGAGCGCCAGAAAGTGTTTTTGCCGTTTTACCAGGTTGCCGGCCCGGTCGGCGATTCGAGCAATCGCGGCGTCGGCCTCGGGCTTGCGATCTGCCGGAAACTCGCGGTCGGCATGGGCGGGTCGATCGAATTCGCCGACAATGCGCCGGGCGGCACGCGCGCATTGGTGTCGCTGCGGCGCGCCGACGCGAATTAGCCGTCGCTCCGGCGCACGCCGCGTTTTGCATGGCAAAACGCGATTGCGTGCCTCTTCTGCCGCGACACGAGAATTCGCAATTGTAACGGCGGCGCAGCGCTGGCGTGCCGCCGCCGCCGCCGTTAAACATGGGCGCTTTCCCGGCACGCGCGACGACAGCAGGCCATGGCGGCAGTGACAGAGACAGCGACACCGACACCGAAAGCGGAATTCGCGCAGCTGCGCGTTTTGGCGATCGAAGACATCGACATCATGCGCGAAGTGTTGTGCGCGATGCTGCAGGCCGTCGGCATCGGCCATTGCATGGGCTGCGCCACGGGTGCGCGCGGGCTCGAACTGTTGGCGCAGACGCCGTTCGATCTCGTGTTCTGCGATCTCACGATGGCCCCGATGGACGGGCTCGAATTTCTGCGCCGCTTGCGCGCGGATCCGGATCCGCGGCTTGCGAACCTGCCGGTCGTGATGCTCACGGGCCGCACCGAGCCTTCGTGCCGGATTTCCGCCCTCGGGGCCGGTGCGTCGGCCTTCGCGATCAAGCCGGTACCGCTCTCGGCGTTGCAGGATCTGGTGCGCTTGGCCTTGCGCGAAAGCGCGGGGCGCTGAAGGATCGACCGCGCGCGCCGGTCAGTTGCGAAGGTCAGTTGCGCAGATCGTCCCACAGCTCCTTCACCTTGGCGAAGAAGCTGGCACTTTCGGGGCTGTGGCTTTTGCCCCCGCCGCCGCTGCCCTCGAATTCGCGCAGCAATTCCTGCTGGCGCTTCGTGAGATTGACCGGCGTTTCGACCATCGCCTCGATGAACATGTCGCCGCGCGCCTGGCTGCGCAGCACGCTCATGCCTTTGCCCTTGAGGCGGAATTGCTGGGCCGTCTGCGCGCCCGCCGGGATCGTGACCTTGGCGCGGCCGCCGTCGACCGTCGGCACTTCGATCGAGCCGCCGAGTGCTGCGGTCGTCATCGGGATCGGCACGCGGCAATAGATGTCCGCCCCTTCGCGATGGAACAGGCGGTGCTGCTTGATCGACAAAAACAGATAGAGGTCGCCCGTGGGCGAGCCGCGCAAACCGGCTTCGCCTTCGCCCGCGAGCCTTATGCGCGTGCCGTCTTCCACGCCCGCCGGGATGTTGACCGACAGCGTGCGCTCCTTGCGCACGCGGCCCTGGCCCTGGCAGGTCTTGCAGGGTTTTTCGATGATCTGGCCCGCCCCGCCGCATTGGTGGCAGGCGCGCTCGATCGTGAAGAAACCTTGCTGGGCGCGCACCTTGCCTTGGCCGCGGCACGTGGGGCAGGTGACGGGCTTTGAGCCCGCCTCGGCGCCGCTGCCGTGGCAGGTTTCGCACGCATGCATGGAGGCGACGCGCACCGTCGCCTGCTTGCCGTGGAACGCGTCTTCGAGGCTGATTTCGAGATTGTAGCGAAGATCGGCGCCGCGCTGCGGCCCGCCGCCGCGCCGGCCGCCGCCCATGAACTCGCCGAACATCTCGTCGAATATGTCGGCAAATCCGCCCGCCCCGCCGGCCCCGAAGCCGCCGGGCTGGCCGCCGCCGCCGCCTTCGAACGCGGCATGGCCGAAGCGGTCGTAGGCCGCGCGCTTCTGCTCGTCCTTGAGGACGTCGTAGGCTTCGTTGATCTCTTTGAATTTGGCCTCGGCCTTTTTGTCGCCCGGGTTTTTATCCGGGTGATACTGCATGGCGAGTTTGCGATAGGCCTTTTTGAGATCGTCCGCCGACGCCCCTTTGGCCACGCCCAACAATTCGTAGTAATCCGCTTTCGCCACGCAACGCTTCTCCGTGAGGGCAGAACGGTCCGACCCGACGCGCGAAAAGCGCGCCGGATCGGCCGACCGAACCGAGCTTTAGCCCTTTTTGGTCTTGTCCGAAACTTCCTCGAACGTCGCGTCGACGACTTTTTCGTCCTTCGCCTTGGGCCCTTCGGCCTTGGCACCGCCCTCGGGGCCGTCGGCTCCCGGCGGCACGTCGCCGGTCGCCGCCTGGGCCTTGTACATGGCCTCGCCGAGCTTCATGGCAGCCTGCATCAGGGCTTCGGTCTTGGCCTTGATGTCTTCGGCGTCGGTGCTGTCCTTCGTCGCCTTCAGATTGTCGATGGCGGTCTGCACGGCGGCTTTTTCGGCCGCATCGAGCTTGTCGCCGTATTCGGCGACGTTCTTCTCGGTGTCGTGCACGAGGCTTTCCGCGCGGTTCTTCGCTTCGACCAGATCGCGGCGCTTCTTGTCTTCGCTCGCGTTGGCTTCCGCGTCCTTGACCATCTTGTTGATCTCGGCGTCGGACAGGCCGCCCGAGGCCTGGATGCGGATCTGCTGCTCCTTGCCCGTACCCTTGTCCTTGGCCGAGACCTGCACGATGCCGTTGGCGTCGATGTCGAACGTGACTTCGATCTGCGGCACGCCGCGCGGGGCGGGCGGCAGGCCGACGAGGTCGAACTGGCCCAGCATCTTGTTGTCGGCGGCCATTTCGCGTTCGCCCTGGAACACGCGGATGGTCACGGCCGACTGGCTGTCTTCGGCGGTCGAGAAGGTCTGGCCCTTGCGCGTCGGGATCGTGGTGTTGCGGTCGATGAGGCGCGTGAACACCCCGCCCAGCGTTTCGATGCCGAGCGACAGCGGGGTCACGTCGAGCAGCAGCACGTCCTTGACGTCGCCCTTGAGCACGCCCGCCTGGATGGCCGCACCGATCGCGACCACTTCGTCGGGGTTGACGCCGCGATGCGGCTCGCGCCCGAAGAACTGCTTCACGGTTTCGATGACCTTGGGCATGCGCGTCATGCCGCCCACGAGCACCACTTCGTCGATTTCGCTGGCCTTGAGGCCGGCGTCTTTGAGCGCGTTGCGGCACGGCTCGATCGTGCGCTGGATCAGCGCGTCGACGAGGCTTTCGAGCTTGGAACGCGTGATCTTGATGTTGAGATGCTTCGGGCCCGTCGCGTCGGCCGTGATGAAGGGCAGGTTCACTTCCGTCTGCACGGCCGACGAGAGCTCGATCTTCGCCTTTTCGGCCGCTTCCTTGAGGCGCTGCAGCGCCAGACGGTCGCCGCGCAGATCGATGCCGGCCTCTTTCTTGAACTCGGTCGCGAGATAGTCGACGATTTCCTTGTCGAAATCCTCGCCGCCCAGGAACGTGTCGCCGTTGGTCGACTTCACCTCGAACACGCCGTCGCCGATCTCGAGCACCGACACGTCGAACGTGCCGCCGCCGAGGTCGTAGACCGCGATGGTGCCGGTCTTCTTCTTCTCGAGGCCGTAGGCGAGTGCAGCCGCCGTCGGCTCGTTGATGATGCGCAGCACTTCAAGGCCGGCGATCTTGCCCGCGTCCTTCGTTGCTTGGCGCTGGCTGTCGTTGAAATAGGCGGGGACCGTGATCACGGCCTGCGTAACCGTTTCGCCCAGATACGCCTCGGCCGTTTCCTTCATCTTCATCAGCGTGAAGGCGGAAATCTGCGAGGGCGAATATTTTTTGCCCTTGGAATTGACCCACGCATCGCCGTTGTCGGCCTTGACGATGTCGTAGGGCACGAGGCCCTTGTCCTTCGACACCATCGGATCTTCGAAGCGGCGGCCGATCAGGCGCTTGATCGCGTAGAACGTGTCGGTCGGGTTGGTGACGGACTGGCGCTTGGCGGGCTGGCCCACCAGACGTTCGCCCGACTCCGTAAACGCGACGATCGAGGGCGTGGTGTTGGCCCCCTCGGCGTTCGGGATGACTTTGGGCGTGCTGCCTTCCATCACGGCAACGCACGAATTCGTGGTGCCAAGATCGATTCCGATGACTTTGCTCATGCGACCCTCGCTTTGCGGCAATTCGCGCCCGACCCTCGTGCGAGGCATCGCGGCCGAACCCCTCGGTTCAAGTTGGACGGCGCTTGGGATGCTTCTTCAGGAAAGACCCTGCGCTCGGCAAGGCATATAGGCAGGCAAAGGCGAGCGCGCAACCGGGAAACCGGGCAGGCGGCGATGCGGCCCAATTTTCTTTGCCGCATCACAAAATGCCCGGCTTGACAAGTAGAAATAGTCATAGTAAAACAGCCTTGAGGATCGTCTAGTTTGCGCTCAACACGTTCCGTTCCGAGCAACGGAGGTGCAAGCCGGGCATAGTCGCCGATACACGCAGAAGCGCGTATCGACTGCATCGAGAAACGAGGAGTGTCATGTCCAGTATCCCGAGTGTGGGGGCAGCACCCCCCTTGCCGCCGGTCGGATACCCGCCCGGGGGCGAAAACCGCCAACAGTCGCCTGCCCCTGCCGTTCGCGGGGGTCGCAGCGATTCGACCCAACCTGCCGAGCGTACGCGTGGCGCCGACGCAACGTCGCCCGTGGGTGCCAAGCAGCGCGCCAACGCCGTCGATTCGCCGGCGCAGGACAAGGTCGAAGTCAGCACGTCGCGCCAATTGGCCGCCAAATCCGGCTTGGTCGAAGGCAGCTTCGAGCCGTTCATCGACATCATCGACCCGCGCTACCAGACGCGCATCGCGCGCGTTTTCGGGCCCGATGCCAGTGGACCGGCACCCGAAGCGCCGCCTGCTCGCGTTGCCAGCAAAGCCTACGAAGCCGCCGACGCAGCCGCCAAGACGGCCTTCGCGAAGAACGCCTGAGACGAAGGCGCCGGCTCCCTCGCCGGCGCTGCGAAACTTGTATGTCCGCCACGCCGCCAGGGATGCCCCTCGCGGCGTTGCGGGCGTTTTGCGTTCAAGCGACCGTGTCGATACCGGCGGCGGGCGCACCCTTGGCGACAGTGACCATCGCCTCGCGCAGGATGCGGCCATGCAGCGTATAGCCGGGCTGGAACACTTGCACGACCGTACCGGCCGCGTGGTTCGGCGAATCGACTTGGGCGACGGCCTGGGCGATCGCGGGGTCGAACGGTTTGCCCGCAAGCTCGACCTTGACCACGCCGTTGCGCTCGAAAGCCTGCAGCAATTCGCGCTCGGTCAGCTCCACGCCGGTCACGAGCTTGGCCAAGTTCGGGTCGGCCGCCAGTGCTTCTTGCGACACATTGTCGAGCGCACGGCGCAGATTGTCGGCGACGTCGAGCAAAGACTTGGCAAACTTCGAGACCGCGTATTTCTCGCGCTCGGCGATTTCGCGCTCGGCGCGCTTGCGCATGTTTTCGGCGTCCGCCATCGCGCGCAAGGCCGCATCCTTGGTCTTGGCCATCTCGGCCTCGATCGCCGCAACCTTGGCCAAGGCCTCGGCGAGCGGGTCGGCAGGCGCCGGGGCCTCGAACAATTCGGCCGGGATCTCGACGCTGGGGGTCGTGGGATTCTCAGGTTGGGGTGTGGCAGGCTCGGTCATGGCAGGTTCCGCTGTTGCGTGGACGGTTTCACGCCCGGATTTGGGCGTGTTTTGCGACAAACGCAAGAGACGTTTTTCAGCCGACCAGGCGCCCGATCACGCGCGCGGTATAGTCGACCATCGGGATGATGCGCGCGTAATTGAGGCGCGTGGGGCCGACAACGCCGATGGCGCCGACGATGCGTTCGCTCGAATCGCGATAGGGGGCGACGATCGTCGTGCAGCCCGACAGGCCGAACAATTCGTTCTGCGCGCCGATGAAAATCTGCACGCCGTCGGCCGTCTGCGCCTGTTCGAGGATGCGGGCCATCGATTCGTGCTGCTCGAGCGCTTCGAACAGGCGGCGGATGCGCTCGAGATCGTCGAGCGCATGCACATCGGCCAACAGCTTGGCCTGGCCGCGCACGATCAGATACCCCTCGCGCGCCGGGCTGCCGTCGGGCGTGGACCACACGGCCAAACCCTGCTCGACCACGCGCTGCGACAATTGGTCGAGCTCGGCGCGCGATTCGGCCAAGCGGCGCAGAATGTCCTCGCGCGCCTCGACGAGCGTGCGCCCCGTGAGGTGCGCCGACAGAAAATTCGACGCCTGGATGAGCTGCTGCGGCGTCAAACCCAGCGGCGTTTCGATCACGCGGTTTTCGACCAAGCCCTGCTCGGTCACCAGCACCACAAGCGAGCGGCCCGGCCCCAGCGGCACGAATTCCACGTGTTTGAGGGGGGCGTCGGTCTTGGGCGCAATCACAAGCCCCGCGCCGCGCCCCAAGCCCGCCAGCAGATTGCTCGCCTGTTCGAGCACTTGCGTGACCGAACGCCCGCCGGCGGCGCACTGTACTTCGATCTTCTCGCGCTCGTCGCTCGACAGGCGGCCGACTTCGAGCAAACCATCGACGAACAGCCGCAAACCCAGATCGGTCGGCAAGCGGCCGGCCGAAATATGCGGCGAATAGAGCAGCCCCAGATCCTGCAGATCGGCCATTACGTTGCGGATCGTGGCGGGCGACAAAGGATCGGCCAATTGGCGCGACAGCGTGCGGCTGCCCACCGGCTCGCCCGTATCGACATAGGCCTCGACGATGCGCCGGAACACGTCGCGCGAACGCTCGTCCATCGCCTCGACGGCCGTCTGCAAACGCTCGCGCGCGTTGCTCGGCGTGGGCGACGGGGCTTTGCGTTCGAACGGCACAATCGGGGATCGGCTCATAAAGCAAGGCTAGTCACGTGGCGCCGCCTGAGTCAAATGGGAGCAAACACGCATTCGCGCCTCGTCCGCGCTTGCTCCGTGCCGCCACATCCGCCTAAGGTCCGGCGGTTTTTGCACGCGTTCCAGAAAGAGAGAAATCCCATGCGCCCTTCGGGCCGTTCCGCCGACCAGATGCGTGCCGTCAGCCTCGAGCCCGGTTTCGCCAAACATGCCGAAGGCTCGTGCCTTGTGCGCTTCGGCGACACGCATGTGCTGGTCACTGCCTCGCTCGAAGAAAAAGTGCCGCCCTTCCTGCGCAATTCAGGGCAAGGCTGGGTTACGGCCGAATACGGCATGCTGCCGCGCTCGACCCACACGCGCACCGACCGCGAAGCCGCACGCGGCAAGCAATCCGGCCGCACGCAGGAAATCCAGCGCCTGATCGGCCGCGCCTTGCGCGCCGTGTGCGACATGGGCGTGCTTGGCGAGCGGCAGATCAAGATCGACGCCGACGTGCTGCAGGCCGATGGCGGCACGCGCACCGCCGCGATCACGGGCGCATGGGTCGCGTTGCACCAGGCGATCTATCCGCTCGTCAAAGCCAAGGGCCTCAAGACGTTGCCGATCCGCGACCACGTCGCCGCCATCTCGTGCGGCATCTCGAACGGCAAGAGCGTGCTCGATCTCGACTATGCCGAAGACTCGGCCTGCGAGGTCGACGCCAATTTCGTGATGACCGGCGACGGCAAGCTCATCGAAGTGCAGGGGACGGCCGAGCGCGATCCGTTCGACCAGGACCAATTGCTCGCCATGCTCGCCCTCGCGCGCAAAGGGGTGGGCGAACTCGTGACCTTGCAAAAACAGGCGATCGCGAAATGGGCGGCCTAGCTCCGCGCAAACTCGGGCGCGAAAAGCTCGTCATCGCCACGCACAATGCGGGCAAGCTTGCCGAGATTGCCGACCTCATGCGGCCCTTCGGGCTCGATTGCGTGTCGGCGGGATCGCTCGGCGTGGCCGAGCCCGACGAGACGGGGACGACGTTCGAAGCCAACGCGATCTTGAAGGCGCGGCACACCTGTGCGGCGACGGGCCTGCCGTCGCTTGCCGACGATAGCGGCCTGTGCGTGGATGCGCTGCACGGCGATCCGGGCGTGTACACGGCGAATTGGGCAGGCCCCAAGCGCGATTGGATGCGCGCGATGCGCATGGTCGAAGCCGCACTCGATGGGGCGGCCGACCGGCGCGCGCATTTTGTCGCCGTCCTCGCACTCGCCTGGCCCGACGGCCATGTCGAAACGTTCCGCGGCGAAGTGGACGGCACGCTTGTGTGGCCGCCGCGCGGGTCCCGCGGCTTCGGCTACGATCCGATGTTCGTGCCGCAAGGCCATGCGATCACGTTCGGCGAGATGGATCCGCACGAAAAACACAAGATCAGCCATCGCGCCGTTGCGTTCGGCAAACTCGTTGCGGCGTGTCTGGTCGCTCCATGAGTTTTGCCGTTTACGTGCATTGGCCGTTCTGCAAATCGAAATGCCCCTATTGCGATTTCAACAGCCATGTTCGCGACAAGATCGACGGCGACGCCTGGAAGAACGCGTTGCTGCGCGAGATCGACCATTACGCGGCCCTCACGCCGGGCAAGCGCGTAACGTCGGTGTTTTTCGGCGGCGGCACGCCGTCTTTGATGGACCCGTCGCTTGCGGGCAGCGTGCTCGAGCGCATCGCGACACGCTGGGCGATCGCCGACGAACCTGAGATCACGCTCGAAGCCAATCCCAATTCGTCGGAAGCCGCGCACTTCGCCGCGTTCAAGGCGGCGGGCGTCAACCGCCTGTCGATCGGCGTGCAAGCGCTCGACGATAAAGCGCTCAAATTTCTCGGGCGCGGCCACGATGTGCGCGAAGCCCAGCGCGCCATCGACCGTGCGGCCGCGTTGTTCGAGCGCTTCTCGTTCGATCTCATCTACGCGCGACCCGGCCAGACCGTTGCCGAATGGCAAGAAGAGCTGGCGCGCGCATTGGCGCTGCAGCCGCCGCATCTGTCGCTCTATCAATTGACGATCGAAGAGGGCACGCAATTCCAGACGCTGTTCGCACGCGGCCAATACAAGCTGCCCGACGAAGACGTGCAAGAGCAGCTCTACGACACGACCAACGCGATGCTCGCCGATGCGGGGCTGCCGCCTTACGAGGTTTCGAACTACGCGAGGCCCGGCCAAGAGTCGCGCCACAATCTCGTCTATTGGCGCTACGAGGATTATGTCGGCGTCGGGCCGGGTGCGCATGGCCGCATCGCCATCGACGGCACACGCCACGCCACGCGCCAGGCGAAGGCGCCGGAAACCTGGCTGTCCGACGTCGCCGCCCAAGGCCATGCGACCGCCGAAAGCGTGCCGCTCGAAAAGACGACGCAGATCGACGAAGCCGTGATGATGGGTCTTCGTTTGACGGAGGGCATCGACGCCACGCGCTTCGAACGCATCACCGGTGCCGCCCTCGAAGGCCCCGAAGCGCTCGACCCCAAGCGCGTGGCCCGCATGATCGCCGACGGTTTCCTCGCGCGCACACCGACCGGGCTCGCCGCCACGCCGCAAGGCATGAAACTGCTGAACGCGCTGCTCGCGGCACTCAGGGGTTAGGCGCCGTCACCCGTTTCCACATGCCACCATTTGGGGCGGGGGCTGCGGAACGAATGCGCGGTCGGGCGCAAGGCCGCCGCACCCGGCTTGTCGAACACGCCGAGCAGCAAGGCCACGGTCGGCGCATCGTCGATGGCCCCCAGCGAGCTGCCGCAGCTCTTGCAAAAAGCGCGGCTTGAAGCGGGGGACGAGCGATACGTCGCAGGCTTGCCGCCCTTGCCGATCCATTTGACCGCATCGCGCGGGAATTCGACCCAGGCGAGCGTAAGGCCGCCCGTATGGCGCTGGCACATTTTGCACGAACATGTGTGCGGCCGGGCGGCGGGGGCTTTGGCTTCGAAGCGCACAGCGCCGCACAGGCAGCCGCCGCTATAGATCTTTGCGGGCATGGTTCAGTTGCCGGGATTCTCGAAGGCTTCGGGGGCCGGACTCAGCACGCGCGGCGTGTCGCGCGCGATTTCGAGCACGGCAAAACCGCGCTCGACATAGCCGTTGGCGCGCAGCCGGAAAATGCCTTCCACGCCGGCAAAGCCGCCGGCAGCGGTGAGCGCTGCAAGCGAATAATCGGCACCCTCGGGGCCTTTGCCGCGCGCAAGGATCGCCGCCAACGCGACCGCATCGTACGCGAGCGTGGCCACGCGCGGCGGGGCGCGGCCGAAGAAATCGCGATAGCGCTGTTCGAAGCGCGCGCGGGCGGCGGGTGCGGGGGCGGCGAACCACGCCCCCTGCAGCGAGGATTCGCGGAACAGGCGCGCATCCTCCCACAGCGGGATGCCGAGATATTTGATGCGGATCGGGTCGATCTCGTGGCCGTGCAATTGCGCCACGACCTGCACGAGCCGGTCGCCGAAATCGGGCAGCAATACGGCTTCGAAATCGAGCTCGGGCGGCGGCGGGGCAACTTCGCCGCGCGCAAGGCGCGGCGGCGGGCCCGCCAATTGGCCCAAGCGCCGCACGGCCGGCGCATAATCGAGTGCGCCCGGCTCATAGCGTTCGACGCGCACCAACGTGCCGCCTTGCGCCGCCAAGCTCGCGCGCAACGCCTGTTCGGCCGCTTGGCCAAGCGCATTGGCGGGTACGAGTGCTGCAAAACGCTCGAGCCCGCGCCCGCGCGCAAATTCGATCGTGCGCGCCACGGCCGCTTGCGGGGCGATGCCGAGCGCGTAAACGCCTTCGGCCGCGATGCTGCGGTCGTTCGAGAAGCTCAAGACCGGCACACCCGCCGCGCGCAGCGTGGGTGCCACCGCCTGCGCTTCCGTGCCGAGCAAGGGGCCGACGACAAGTTGGGCTTGCTGCTCGAGCGCCCATTCGGCGGCAAGCTGGGCACCTTGCGGCGTGCCGGCCGTGTCGCGCACGAGCAGCACAAAATCGTCGTCGGCAATGTCGAAAACGGCTTGGGTTGCGGCATCGAGCAGCGCTTGACCAACGCCGGCATTCGCCCCCGACAAAGGCAGCAGCAAGGCCACGCGCGGCGCGTTGCGGCCCCGGGCGCGCGATTGCGCACCGGCCGCGGGGACGGCATCGACGCGCAAGGCCGGTTCGGCGGCTTCGGTTGGGGTCGGGGTGGGGGCTGGCTCGGCCGCCACCGCAGCCGGTGCGGGTGCCGGTGCTGCTGCGGCCGGGGCTGGGGGCACGATGCGCACGCCCGGCTGGCTCTGGCCGAAAAGGCCCGTTACGCTGTCGCGCACGCCTTCGGCCGCTTGGCAGGCCGCCAAAACCGGGACAAGCAAGGCCAGGACGGGAATCAGGATGCGACGCACGGCGGGAAACCCTCCTCGAACAGGCCCAGTTCCGACAGGGGGCGACACTAGCGAGGCTGCGCCCGTTAATCCAGCATCGGCGCAGGCTTTCGAACCGGGGCTTTATCTGGTCGGCACGCCGCTCGGCAATCTCGGCGACATGACGGTGCGCGGGCGCGAAGTCCTTGCCGCCGCAAGCCTTGTGGCGGCCGAAGATACGCGCGTGGCCCGCCGCCTGTTTTCGGCCCTGGGCTTGACCGCACCCAAGATTGTGCGCTTCGACCGCCAGGGAAGTGCCGCCACGGCCGCCTACATCGCCGGGCACGCGCGTGGCCAAGTGCTGGCCTTCGTGTCGGATGCCGGCATGCCCGGCATTGCCGATCCGGGGGCCGAGCTTGTGAAGGCGGCGCGCGGCGCCGGCATTCCGGTCACGGTCGTGCCCGGCCCGTCGGCGATCGCGACGGCGATTGCGCTCTCGGGCCTGCCGGCCGAGCCGTTTTTGTTTTTGGGTTTTCTGCCGCCCAAGACCGGCCCGCGCGCGCGCCGCTTGGTCGAATTCCGCGACGTGGCCGCAAGCCTCGTGCTGTTCGAGGCCCCGCATCGCGCAGGCGAAACATTGGCGGCCCTTGCCGAGATCTTGGGCCCGCGCCCGGCCGCCCTCGCGCGCGAACTCACGAAACTGCACGAAGAATGCCGCATGGGCACGCTTGCCGAACTCGCCGCGCAATGCGAAGTCGATCCGCCGCGCGGCGAGATCGTGATCGTCGTTGGCCCGCCGCAAGCAGCGCGCGAAGCTGCACTCGACGAAGCGTCGCTCGATGCGAAAATCACAGCCGCCCTTGCGACGTTGGGCGTGCGCGATGCCGCCGACCGCATTGCCGCCGAGCAAGGCCTGCCGCGCCGCCAAGTCTACGCGCGCGCGCTGGCGCTTGCAGGCAAACGCAAAGTGTAACAATGCGCGAGCGCTCCCGCCGCCATGTCGAAGCCCAGCGTCGCGGGCGACTTGCGGAAACCATCGCGGCGTGGCGCTTGCGCCTCGCGGGCTGGCGCATCGTCGCCCACGATGTGCGCCTGCCCGCAGGCCAAATCGATCTCATCGCCAAGCGCGGCCGCGTGCTGGCGTTCGTCGAAGTCAAAGCGCGCGGCGCCTTCGACGATGCGGCAGAATCGCTACACCCTGCCCAAGCAATGCGCATCGCGCGTGCGGCCGAACAATTCTGCGCCAAGCGCCCGAATTTTGCCGCATTCGAACGGCGTTTCGACCTCGTCCTGGTTGCACCGGGACGATGGCCGCGCCATATCCAAGATGCTTGGCACGACCGGCGCTGACCCGTAGATTCGGGGCACGCGCCGAGTCGCGAATTTCGACCGACAACAGGAGCGTTTCTTCATGCGCAAAGTTTCGATTCTCGCCGCCGCAGCGACGTTGGCGCTTGGCCTCGGCTTGCAAGGCTGCGTCGGCGTGGCCGTCGGCGGGGCCGCGACCGTCGGCTCGGCCGCGATGCAGGATCGCGGGGTTCGCGGGGCGGTCACCGACAACGCGATCGCGCTCGAGATCAACCATTACTGGTTCCAGAAGAGCGAGAAGCTGTTCGGCGCCGTGCAGACCCAGATCTACGAAGGCCGCGTGCTGGTCTCGGGCGCCGTCACCGACCCCGACATGCGCGCCGAGGCGATTCGCCTGGCCTGGCAGGCCAAGGGCGTGCGCGAGATCATCAACGAGATCGAGATCACCGACGAAGGCGGTCTCAAGGCCTACGCGAAGGACACGTGGGCCGCGGGCGAATTGCGCTCGCGCCTGCTGTTCGCGCGCGGCGTCAATTCGGCGAATTATTCGGTCGAGGTCGTGAACGGCACGGTCTATCTGCTCGGCGTGTTCACCGATGCGGCCGAACACGACCGCGTGCTCGGCATTGCGCGCAGCCAGTCGAACGTCCGCCGCGTGGTGAGCCACGTGATCGCGCGCGACGATCCGCGCCGCTTCCGCAGCCCGCCGGGCGAGGAGCCGGGGAAGTCCTCTTGAACGGGGTCGAAGCGGCAATCGCTTCGCTGCGCGCGGCCGCCAAGCGCGGCAACGACGAGCTGGCGATCGGCGAAACCGCTTTGGCCTTGGCCGCCGCCGCACGCCCCGATCTCGACCTCGCCCCGCATCAAGCGCATCTCGCGGAGATTGCCGCGGCAGTTGCCGAGCAAAGCCGCGACCAACCCGATACGGCGCTTGGGCGCTGCGCGGCGCTGCGCGCGGCACTCGCCGAAAAACTCGGCTATCGCGGCGACCGCGACAGCTACGACGATCTGCAGAATGCCGATCTGGCCTGCGTGATCGAGCGGCGCCGCGGCCTGCCCGTCGCCCTTGCGATTCTGTGGATCCATGGCGCGCGCGCGCAAGGCTGGAATGCCGCGGGCCTCGCCTTCCCGAGCCATTTTCTGATCCGCATCGAAGCGCCCGACGGGCGCGCCATCGTCGATCCGTTCAACGGCGGCGCCGTGCTCGATACGGCCGAGCTGCGCCGCCTGCTCAAGAGTTTCGAAGGCCCCAAGGCCGAACTCGAGAATCGCCATTATGCCAGCGTGAGCGACCGCGCCGTGCTGTTGCGCCTGCAGAACAACATCAAACAGCGCCAGCTCAAGGGCGAGGCGTTCGAAGCAGCGCTTGCCACGCTCGAGCGCATGCTGATGCTGGCCCCCGAAGATCCGGCGCTCTGGCACGAGACGGGGCTTGTGCACGCAAGCCTCGACAATCTGCGGGCGGGCGTGATGTGTTTGGAGCAGGCAATGTCGTTGGTGGACGCTGGCGGCGCCAAGGCGCATCTTGCCGCCGCAATCCAGGCGCTCAAAAGCCGCCTGAACTGAAGGAAGAAGACAGATGGGCCTTCGCGTCGCCGTCCAGATGGATCCGCTCGCATCGATCAATATCGACGGCGATTCGAGTTTCGCGCTGATGCTGGAAGCGCAGAAGCGCGGCCACACGCTGTTCCACTACCATGTGCGCGATCTCTCGATGCGCGGCAAAGACAACATCACCGCCAAAGCCCATCCCGTGACCGTGCGCCGCGAGAAGGGCAACCATTACAGCTTCGCGCCGCGCGAAACGATCGACTTGGCGGCGTGCGACGTGGTGCTGATGCGCCAGGACCCGCCCTTCGACATGGCCTACATCACGGCCACGCACGTGCTCGAGCATATCCATCCGCGCACGCTCGTGGTCAACGATCCCGCGCATGTGCGCAACGCGCCCGAAAAACTTTTCGTGACGCACTTCCCGCAGCTGATGCCGCCGACATTGATCACCGCCGACACGGCCGAGATCGCGGCGTTCCGCGCCGAGTTCAAGGACATCATCGTCAAGCCGCTCTACGGCAACGGGGGTGCGGGCGTGTTCCGCATCAAGCCCGACGACGAGAATCTGTCGTCGCTGATCGAGATGTTCACCTCCGCGAGCCGCGAGCCTTTGATGGTGCAGCGCTACGAGCCCGCCGTGCGCCAGGGCGACAAGCGCATCATCCTCGTCGACGGCAAGGCGGAGGGCGCCATCAACCGCGTGCCGGCGGCCGGCGAAGCGCGCGCCAACATGCATGTGGGCGGCAAGGCGACCAAAACCTCGCTCACCAAGCGCGAACACGAGATCTGCGAAGCGATCGGGCCCGAACTCAAAAAGCGCGGCCTCATCTTCGTGGGCATCGACGTGATCGGCGAGTGGCTCACCGAAATCAACGTGACCTCGCCGACCGGCATCCAGGAAATCGCCCGCTTCGACGGCACCGACCTCGCCGCCAAAATCTGGGACGCGATCGAAGCCAAGCGCTAGAAAAGCCCGCGCGCGGCGAGATAGGCACCCAGCGCCAGAAGGCCGATCAGGAAGACGCGCCGGAAGGTTTCGCCGCCCAAGCGACGGCGCAGCTGCGTGCCGATCCGCATGCCCGCAAGGGCGGGCAAGACTGCGAAACTCGACAGCGCCAACGTCGAAAAATCGTACGCATCGCCCGCCGCAAGGCTCGCCGCCAGCGCCAGCATGGCCACCAGAAACGTCAGACCGAGCGCTTGGATGAGGTCGTCTTTGTCGAGTTTCAAAGACTGCAGATACGGCACGCTCGGCATCACCACCACGCCCGTCGCGGCCGTGACGAGGCCTGTCGCCAGCCCGACAAGCGGACCCGCGATCGGCTCGAAACGGCCCGGCGACGGCAGGCGAATATCGGCAAGCGCCAAACCCGCATAGGCGGCGATCGCAAACCCCAGCGCAATGCGCGCCTGCAGCGCGCCGTCGCCGACGAGCCAGCCGTCGCCCAGCCAGATGCCGACGCAGATCGTCGCCAGCATCGGCGCCAAGCGCTTGAGAAGGGCGCGAAAATCCGGCCCGTCCCACAACTGCCAGACATTCGTGACGACGTTCGGCACGGTCAGCAGCGCGGCCGCCTGCCCCGGCAGCAGCGCCAGGCTCAAGAGTCCCATCGAGACCGTCGGCAGGCCCAAGCCGACCACGCCTTTGACGAAACCCGCCAGCAGCAGCACGCCGACCACGAGCGCGTAGAATTCGAATCCGTCCATCGCGCGAATTTGCGCCGCGCCGCCGACCGGCGCAATCTGGAATGCGACAAGCGAGCCTTCGGGTTGGCCGAAGGCACAGAGGATTGAGAGAGACCGCAATGCGTTTCGATCTCGCCGATCTGCGGCTGTTCGTGGCGGTGGCCGCAAGCGGCTCCATCACCAAGGGCGCTGCAAAGGCGCATCTGGCGCTCGCATCCGCCAGCGCGCGGCTCGCCGCAATGGAAGAGGAGGCGGGCGTGAGCCTGCTCGTGCGCGGTCGGCGCGGCGTGGTGCCCAGCGCTGCGGGCGAAGCTTTGCTGCATCATGCGCAAGCCGTGCTCGACCGCGCCCAGGCTTTGCGCGCAGCCCTTGGCGAATATGCCGAAGGCTTCAGCGCCACCGTGCGCGTGGCGTGCAACACGGCCGCACTCACCGAGTTTCTGCCGCAGCATCTGGCGAAGTTCCTGGCGGCGAACCCGCGCATCGACGTGGAGATCGCCGAGCAGCCGAGCTATGCGATCGCAACCTCGGTCGCACAAGGTGCAGTCGATCTCGGCATTGCGGCCGATTCCGTGCCGCTCGGCGACCTTGCCGTGCGGCCCTTCGAAACCGACCGGCTGGTCGCCATCCTGCCGCCGGGCGATCGGCTGCGGCAGCGCAAAGCCATCGCTTTTTCCGAAATTGCCGCGCGCCCCTTCGTGGGCCTCAACGACGATGCGGCTCTAAGCCACTATATCGGCCAATACGTGGCGCGCGCGGGGCACCGGCCGCGCTTTCGCGCGCGCGTTCGCGATTTCGACGCGGTGTGCCGGCTTGTGGGGGCGGGCATCGGTGTCGCGATCGTGCCGGTCACGGCGGCGCTGCGCATGCGTCGGCAGACGCGCGTGGTGCCCGTGGCGCTTGAAGATGCGTGGATGCTGCGCCGCCTCGTGTTGTGCGCGCGTTCCTTCGAAACGCTGCCGGCGGCGGCGCGCAAACTTGCCGACGCCCTTGCGCGCCGCAGCGCTTGAAGCGTTCCTTCAGCGCCCCGGCAGACGACCGAGATTCATGAACTGGGTTTCGCCCGACGTGCCCTGCACGCCGTCATTGTCGGTCACGGCGAACATCGTGCCGGCCCGGTCGATGGCGAAGCCTTCCAGCTTCTCCAGCACGGTGCCGCGCGTCTTCGCAAGGTCGGGCACCACGTCGCGCAGCAGCGTCTTGGCCACAACCGGCACGTTTGCGGCACCGGGTGCGGCCGGCACGAGGCCAGCGACCGAGAAGCGGAAGAGCCGCTTGATCGCCGCTTCGCCCCACTGGTTGTTGCGTTCGATGACGACAAAGGCGTCCGCGCCGTCGGCGGCGATCTCGGACAGGCCCATCCAGCCGGCCGGCGTCTCGCCGAGCGGATAGTGCAGCACGCCCCACTCCTGCGTCGCGGGCTTGAAGCGCAGGATCTTGGCGTGGCCCTTGGGGTCGTCTTTCCACTCGCGCTGCACCGCGATCCAGACGGTTTCGTCGGCGCCGCGGCCGGTCGCCGTCACGCCTTCGAAGCCGAAGCGCAGCGCATGGCGCGTCAGCGCTTCGGGCAGCACGTATTCGGCTTCGATGCTGCCGTTCGCCGCAACGCGCAGCAGCCGATCCGGCAAAGCACCCTGCTGGCGCTCGGGATTGCCTTCGGAGGCAAGCCAGAATCCGCCGTCGGCGCGCGTGGCGATGCCCTCGATGTCGAGATCGGCGGCGGGCTTGCCGTCGCGCGACACCGTCACGGCCGACACGATGCGGGCCGGCATGCGCGCAGCGTCGATCGTCAGGATCTGCGCCTCGCTGTAGAACGAGTCCGTGACGGCGTAGAGCCGCGCCGGCACCTGCGGATCGGCGGCCAGTCCGGACAAGGCCCCCCACGGGAGCGGCACGCCATTGGGCCCGTTGTCGGAGCGGATCGTCGGATACGTGGGCGTGCCCGGGCCGCGACGATAGATCGTCAGCGTCGAGCGCAAACCGGTTTCCGGATTGTCGGCCTCGGCAGCGGCGACGAAGAGGCCGCGCGCGGGGATCGCGAGCAGGCCCTCGGGTGCGACACCGGTGGGCAGCGCCTGCAGGAAGGTCGGCGCACGGCCCGCACCTTCGTCGCGCCAGACCGTGACGATCGACGCGCGCTCGGAACCGACGAAGATCAGCCGCTCGCCGTCGAACGTGGCGACTTCCACACCCTCGGGTTCGTTGCCGCGATTGGCCGACCGCAGTTCGGGATAATGGCCCAACGCGATCGCCAGATGCTCGAGGAAATTGCCCGAGTCCCACTCGACCGTGCCGTCGCGCCGGAAGATCGTGAAGCCGCGCGACCCGTTGCGGTAGTCGCCTTCGTTGGCGGTGACGAAGCGCGTATCGTCGAGCCATTTCACGGCATCGGGCTCGCGCACGACGTTTTCGAGACGCTGCACGGGCCGGACAACGCCGTCGCGGGTCGCATCGACGTTCTCGAGCGTGACCGTCCCGGCCGAAAAATGCGCCACGACACGCGCGCTCGCAATGTCGACGATCGCGATGTGGTTGTTCTCCTGCAGCGTGACGACCGCCTCGCCGCGCGCATTCACGTCGACGAATTCCGGCTCCGGATCCTCGGGCGCCACGGCCGCAAGCCCGGTCAGATCGACGCGGCGCAACGCCGCGCAATCGAGCCCGGCGGCCGAGAGCGGCAGAATCGTGAGGTTGCCCGCGGGAAGCTGCGGGATGGCGCCGCGCTCGAGCCGCTCGTCGCGCTCGTTTTCGATGACGACCACGAGGAACCGGCCGTCGCGGCTGACCACGGTCGAGTCGGGCTGGCCGCCGAGGTCGCAGCGCATCAGTTCGCGGCGTGCCGCGATATCGACGACGGCGACGTAACCCGAGACCTCGCGCTTGTTCGGCGACGTATCGACGACCGTGTAGGCGCGCGGACCGCGCACGGCGACCGACGTGAGTTCGCCCGCGAGCGGCAGGAATCCTGCGGGGCGCGGCGCTTCGGGATTGGCAATATCGACGAAACCGAGCCCGTTCTGCTCGCCGTCGACGTAGACAAGCGTGTTGCCGTCTTCGCTTGCGGCCACGATCTCGGCGATCGAGCGCTTCGCACGGTCGCGGTCGGGCGGCAGCATGCGCACGGCCTCGATGGTTGCGATGCGGTCGAACATGCGCGCCTCCTGCGCATGGGCGGCGGCAGGCATCAGGAGGGCGGCGGCGAGAAGGAGCTTGAGGCGCATGGCGAATCCGGCGTTTGGAGCGCGCGACGGAAGCGCCGCGTGGAGCGAAGTTTATGCGCCGTTTGTTACGGGAAGATTACAGAAAGCGTGTCGCCGCCGGCGTGCGGGGCTTACGCGTCGCAGCGCTTGAAGCGGCCGATATCGAGATGCAGATGCGTGGAATGGGCCGCGTCCGATTTGGGCGTGAGCACGATATTGAAATGGCGGCACGCCCCTTGTGCGACCTCGCGCAAGAAGGCGCCGCGCGGCCCGCGCTCGCCCCAATGCTGGCGCACCGAAATCGTCACCCGGCCCGGCAATTCGAAACCGCCAATATCGATCGCCTGGCCGAACGCGTGTTCGGACAGGCGCGAGGGCCGGCCCGTCTGGGGTTTGCACACGTAAGCGCCGAAATGCACGAGCAGCACCACCGGCCGGCCGAAATGGCGTTGGGCGGCGGGCTGCACCACGTCTTGCTCGAACGCGGCCATGGCTGCGGCCAAAGGGCAGCTCATCAAGGCTGCCCGGTTGAGCGGGATCGTCGCCTGCTCGAGCATCACGGCTTCGGCAACGCTGCAGCCCTCGCGCGTCGGCACGGTCGCACGACGCTCGTATTTGGCCTTGGCCGCGTCGAGCACGGCAAAACAGGCTTGCGGCGTGGGTGCGGCAGCGGCGGGCGGCGGCGGTGCTTCGGGCACGGCAACGGGCGGCGCCCCGCGCGGGGCGCACGCCGCCATCCCCAGCAGAGCCAGTGCGACAAGAATCTTGCGAATCGACACGCCGGGATTATAGGGGCCGCGTCTTCTTTCGTGAATCCGCGGCTTTTGCGAGGGCAGCCGCCAACAGCGAAAATTCGGCTTGGCGCGCGGTACCTTTGCGCCAGACGAGGCCCAGATCGCGCGCCGGATCGTCTTCGACGCTGAGCGCCACAAGATCGGTGCCGGCGATCAAGCCCGCATCGAGCGCCATTTGCGGCAGCAGCGTGATGCCAAGCCCGTTGTCGACCATCTGCACGAGCGTGAACAACGACGTCGCGGCCATCGTGTCGGCCTCGGCCGAATCGCGCAGGCCGCACGCGGCAAGCGCATGGCGCTTCATGCAATGCCCGTCGGCCAGCAGCAGCAATTTGCGTTTGCGGATTTCGGCAGTCGGCACGATCTTGCGCTTTGCCAGCGCATCGTCGCGCCGCACGACGAGGCGAAAACCGTCGCGCCCCAGCGGGGCCGCCGCATTGGGGCCGCAATCGCACGGCAGCGCAAGCAGGGCGACGTCGATCGCCCCGTTGGCGAGCTTTTCGACCAAACGCTCGGTCAGATCCTCGACCAGAAACAGCTTGAGCTGCGGATAGGCCTTGCGCAACGCGGGCAGCGCCTTGGGCATCCAGAACGGGCTCACCGACGGAATCACGCCAAGCCGCAGCGTGCCCGTGAGCGGCGCGCGCGCCTGGTGCGCTTCGAGTGCGAGCTCCTCGGCATCCGCCAGCAAGCGGCGCGCGCGCGCCAATACGCGCTCCCCCAGCGGGGTGAGCACGACCGAGCGGCGCGTACGGTCGACGAGACCCGCCCCCAGAATCGCCTCGAGCTCCTGCAGGCTCGCGGACAGGGTGGATTGCGTGACGTTGGCCGCCGCTGCCGCGCGCCCGAAATTGAGCGTGTCGGCGAGGGCCGCAAAATGGCGAAGCTGTTTGAGCGTGGGCAGATGGATCATCGTTTTTTCCGATTGAACTGACGAAATATATCAATTGGACCGATAAGCGGCAAGACGGCAGATTGCCGCTCGTTCCTCGTTCCCGCTTTTCCGGAGATAAACATGCTGACCATCGGCGACAAATTCCCCGCTTTCGACCTCAAGGCCGTCGTTTCGACCGATCCCAAGACCGCGTTCACGCAGATCGACAGCCAGTCGAACGCGGGCAAGTGGAAGATCGTCTTCTTCTGGCCGAAGGACTTCACGTTCGTCTGCCCGACCGAGATCGCCGCTTTCGGCAAGCTCAACGGCGACTTCCAGGATCGCGACGCGGTCGTGTACGGCGTTTCGACCGACAGCGAGTTCGTGCATTTGGCCTGGCGCCAGAACCACGCCGATCTGAAGACGCTGCCCTTCGCGATGCTCGCCGACATCAAGCGCGAATTGTCGACGGCCTTGGGCGTGCTCGACAAGAACGAAGGTGTGGCGATGCGCGCGACCTTCGTGGTCGATCCCGAAGGCGTCATCCGCTTCGTGTCGGTCAACGATCTGTCGGTCGGCCGCAACCCGGCCGAAGTGCTGCGCGTGCTCGACGCGCTGCAGACCGACGAGCTGTGCCCGTGCAACTGGCAGAAGGGCGACGACGTCCTGAAGGCCGCCTAACCTTTTCGAAGCTGGAGAACTGCCATGTCTCTCGAAACCTTGAAAGCCGCGTTGCCGGACTATGCCAAGGACCTCAAGCTCAATCTGGGGTCGCTTGACACGGACGCAGCACTCAGCCCCGAACAGCGCGCGATGCTGTTCGTGGCAAGTGCGCTCGCCGTGCGCCAGCCCGTGCTGCGCGATGCCGTGCTGGCGCACTACGCGCCGGCCTTGAGCGCCGAGCAACTGGGGGCCGCCAAGATCGCGGTCGCGATCATGGGCATGAACAATGTCTATTATCGCTTCACCCATCTGGTGTCCGCACCCGACTACGCGACGATGCCGGCCCGCCTGCGCATGAACGCAATGGCAAAGCCCGGCATCCCTTCGGCCGAGTTCGAACTGCTGAGCTTGGCCGTGTCGGCGATCAACGGCTGCGGGATGTGCATGGACAGCCACGAGAAGCAGCTGCGCCAGCACGGAACCGAACCGGCGGCGATCCAAACGGCGGTGCGCATCGCCGCGACGATCCACGCGATCGGCGTGGTGCTCGACGCCGAAACGGCGACTTCCGCTTCCGACGTGGCCGAAGCCGCCTGACGACAGCGCCGCTTTCCCCGGCACTTGTGCCGGGGAAAGTGGTTGCCACGCGCGACGTGCAATTGTAGGAAGATCGTTCCGCAGTTTCACGACAGAGCCGTCCCCTATGGTTGCGCGCGTCGCCACGGTTGCCTTCAACGGCATCGACACGGTTCCGGTCGACGTGCAGGTCCAGGTCGCGTCGGGGGCACCAGCCTTTGCCGTCGTGGGCCTGCCCGACAACGCGGTCAAAGAAAGCAAAGAACGTGTGCGCGCGGCTTTGGCCGCGATCGGCCTGTCGCTGCCCGGCCGGCGCATCACGGTCAATCTTGCCCCCGCCGATCTTGCCAAAGAAGGGGCGCATTTCGATCTTCCGATCGCCCTTGGCCTGCTCGTGGCGATGGGCGTGGTGCCGAGCGAGCTCGTCGAACGCTACGTGGTGCTGGGCGAGCTCACGCTCGATGCGCGTATCTTGGCAGTGCCCGGCGTGCTGCTGGCCGCGATGGCGGCGAATGCGCAGTCGCGCGGCCTCGTGTGCCCCGAGGCGTGCGGCGGCGAGGCGGCATGGGCGGGCGACGCAAGCGCATTCGAGATCGTCGCAGCACCCACACTGCTTGCGCTGCTCAACCATTTCAAGGGCGCGCAGTTGCTGGCGACACCGCAGCCGCGCTTGGCGCTCGCGCAGGCAAGCGGCTACGACCTCAAAGACGTGAAGGGCCAGGAGACGGCCAAGCGTGCGCTCGAAGTGACGGCGGCGGGCGGTCATAATTTGTTGATGGTGGGCCCGCCCGGGGCCGGCAAATCGATGCTCGCGCGTTGCCTGCCGGGCCTGTTGCCCGAACTGAGTTCGCAAGAAGCGCTCGAAGTGTCGATGGTGCAGTCGGTCGCGGGCCTCATCGAGGGCGGGCGCATCAGCCGCCAGCGGCCCTATCGCGATCCGCACCATACGGCGAGCCAAGTGTCGCTGATCGGCGGCGGTTCGCGCGCCAAACCGGGCGAGGTGAGCTTGGCGCATCTGGGCGTGCTGTTTTTGGACGAGCTGCCCGAGTTCCAGCGCGGTGCTCTCGAAGCCTTGCGCCAACCGCTCGAAACCGGGCGCGCGGTCGTGGCACGTGCCGCCGCCCATGTGAGCTATCCCGCGCGCGTGCAGCTTGTGGCGGCGATGAACCCCTGCCGCTGCGGCTATCTCGACGATCCCGGCCAAGCCTGCGGGCGCGCCCCCAAATGCGCAGTCGAATACCAGACCAAGATCTCGGGGCCCTTATTCGACCGCATCGACCTGCACGTGGATGTGCCGGCCGTACGTGCCGGCGATCTATCGCTCCCGCCGCCGGCCGAAGGTTCGGCCGATGTGGCCAAACGTGTGGCCGCCGCACGCGACCGCCAGCGCACGCGTTTCGAGTCATTGCCGCCGACCAACCGCCCGCGCAGCAATGCCGAACTCGACGGCCAAGCGCTCGAGGCCCTCGCTGCCCCGGAGCCCGCGGGCCGCAAACTGCTCGACGAAGCGGCCGAGCGCATGAAGCTGTCGGCGCGCGGCTACCACCGCGTGATGCGCGTGGCGCGCACGCTCGCCGATCTCGAAGCGATCGAGGTGCCGACCCGCGCCCACATCGCCGAAGCGCTCGGCTATCGCCGCGTGCAGCTGGCGCGGTAGGGGGTGGCTACAGCGCGGATTGCGGTTCGAACGGATTCAGAAGTTTCGCGCCCAGCCCGACAACATCGGCTGCATTTCGCGTCACGAGCGTCAGATCGTGAACGCGAGCTGTTGCCGCAAGCATGCCATCGACGACGGCGATCGGGCGCAGTGCCTGCATTTGTCCCCACATATTGGCGATGGCGCGATCGACAGGAATGATGCGGTCGCCGAACGCGCTTTCGACAGCGTCGAGCCAGACTTCGAAGCGACGCGCTTTTTCGGGATCGCGCGGCCGGGCAAGCTCGATGCCTTTGCGGATTTCGCCCAATACAAGCACGCTCAAGTAAAGGCTCTGCGGCGGAGCGGCTTCATACCAAGCGGCGACGTTGGCGTTGCACTGGCGGCCTTTGCGCAGTTCGGACAGGACGTTTGTGTCGATCAGAAAACTCACAGCGCCACAGTCCGCCCGAGATCGCGCGAACGTTCGAGATCGATGTCGTCCAAGGGAGCCGATGCCAGAAGCGCTTTGAGATCGACGGCGCCAGAAGGCGCAAGGCGCACCTTGAGCGCGCTTCTGAGATCGGCAGCACGCTGCGGATCGCCAAGCGCTTGGGCCACACTGCGCAACAAGGCGGCGTCTTCTTTCTGCACTTGAACTTCGACGCGCACGAGGCCTTTGCGACGCTGGCGCTTGCGGAACGATTCAAGCGAGTTTTTGCGTGCGACCGTCATTCGACTTCTCCAAGAGAGTGTTTCCGGAAACATACCGGAAAAAGGGATTGGTCGCCACGCAGAGCCGACGCTTCGAAAATAGATGTTTTTCGCAATTCAAAACCGTGTTAATATCCTAAATAGGATTGTCGGTGTTTTGGCCGTCTGTGCTGTTTGAAAAGTGAATATTGGGGTGCGGCGCGCGACATGCCGAAAAGCCGCGCGATTCGTGCGACGTTTTCAATGAAAACAGAGACTTAAGGCCAAAAGCGTCGCGTCTATGTCGCGCGCCGGTCGCATGGACGGCGCACGGATGTCGCGTCTATGTCGCGCAGGGTTAACGACGGGCAGGCGCAGCACGCCAGGACAAAAATCAGCTCGACTTGCCGATCATGCGGCCGAGCTTGGCGCCGCCGAAAATGTGGAAATGCAGATGCGGCACTTCCTGATGGCCGTTCACGCCGCAATTGCTGAGCACGCGATAGCCGTCGGCCGCCACGCCGAGCAGGCGGGCGACGTCGCCGATCGCTTTGAAGAAGCCCGCCTGCATGTCGGCCGGGGCGTTGGCGGTGAAATCGTCCATCGACACGTACGGGCCCTTCGGGATCACCAGCACGTGGACGGGCGCTTGCGGGGCGATGTCGTGGAAGGCCAAAACGAATTCGTTTTCGTAGGCCTTCTTGCACGGGATCTCGCCGCGCAGAATGCGGGCAAACACGTTGTTGGGATCGTAGGCCATCGCGAGAAGTCCCGTGGTTCAGGAGTCCGATTTGGCCGGATCGCGCGCCGCTTTTTCGGCAATGCCGGAAAAGCCTTCGCGGCGCGCAAGCTCGGTCCACACTTCGGCCGGCACCACCTTCATGTCGGCCCACAGCACCAGCAGATGGTACATGAGGTCGGCACTTTCCTCGATCAGCCGTTTGCGGTTGTCGCGCACGGCTTCGATGACCACTTCGACCGCTTCCTCGCCGACCTTCTGGGCAATCTTCTTGGTGCCCTTCTGGAACAGCTTGGCGGTGTGCGAGGTGGTGGGGTCGGCATAGCGCCGATGTTCGATCGTCTGGAACAGGCGTTCGAGCACAGCGTCGGTCGAGGCGGATTTGGCTTCGTCGATCATGGTTGCGAGTCTGGCAGAGGCTTGCCCGCTTGGAAAGGGCGAACCGCAATGCCCGCGGCCGCCAGATGCGCCTTCACTTGGCCCACGCTGAACGTGCCGAAATGGAACACCGAGGCGGCGAGCACGGCTGCCGCGTGGCCGTCGCGGATGCCGGCGGCGAAATGCTCGAGCGTGCCGACCCCGCCCGAGGCGATGACCGGGATCGGAACGGCATCGGCCACGGCGCGCGTGAGTTCGATGTCGAAACCAGCCTTGGTGCCGTCGCGGTCCATCGACGTGAGAAGGATCTCGCCCGCACCGAGTTCGGCCATGCGCTGGGCCCAGGCCACGGCCTCAAGGCCCGTCGCGTTGCGCCCGCCATGGGTGAAAACTTCGAACCGATCGGGGCCGACGCGTTTGGCATCGACCGCCACGGTCACACATTGGCTGCCGAATTTCTCGGCCGCCTCGCGCACGAACTCGGGCCGCGTGACGGCGGCCGTGTTGATCGAGGCTTTGTCGGCCCCCGCCAGCAGAAGCTTGCGGATGTCGTCCACGGTGCGCACGCCGCCGCCGACGGTGAGCGGCATGAAGCAGCGTGCCGCCGTTCGCGCCACGACGTCGTAGATCGTTTCGCGGTTTTCGTGGCTCGCGGTGATGTCGAGGAAGCAGAGTTCGTCGGCACCTGCCGCATCGTAGGCGGCGGCGGCTTCGACCGGGTCGCCCGCGTCGATCAGATCGACGAAATTGACGCCCTTGACCACACGGCCGTCTTTGACGTCGAGACACGGGATGATGCGGACTTTCAGCATCACGCCTCCAAGAGCCGAATGGCTTCGGCCAGATCGATGCGGCCGTCGTAAAGCGCACGGCCCGAGATCACGCCCGCAATGCCGTCGGATGCCCGGGCCTTCAAGGCCGCAAGGTCGGCAAGCGAAGAAACGCCGCCCGAGGCGATGATCGGGATCGGCACGGCCTTGGCCAACGCAGCAGTGGCTTCGACGTTCGGGCCCTGCATGGCGCCGTCGCGGTCGATATCGGTATAGACGATCGCGGCAACCCCGGCGTCGACGAAGCGGCGCGCAAGATCGAGGGCCGTCACATCCGAGGTTTCGGCCCAGCCTTCGACGGCAACCCTTCCGTCGCGCGCATCGATGCCGACCACGATGCGGCCCGGCCAAGCCTTGCAGGCTTGTTTGACGAGGGCCGGGTCGCGCAAAGCAACCGTGCCGAGGATCACGCGGGCAATGCCGGCTTCGAGCCAGGTGCGGATATGGTCGGCTGTGCGAATGCCGCCGCCGAGTTGGACAGGCACTTTCACTCGGGCGAGGATCGCTTCGACGGCCGCCCCGTTTTTGGATTGGCCGGCAAACGCCCCGTCGAGATCGACGAGGTGCAGCCAGCGGCAGCCGGCATCTTCAAAGGCAGCGGCCTGGGCGGCGGGATCGGTGTTGAACACGGTCGCCTGGTCCATCTCGCCGCGCAGCAGCCGCACGCAGGCCCCGTCTTTGAGGTCGATGGCCGGGAACAGGATCATGGCCGCCACGCCAGGAAATTCGCGATCAGCTGCAGCCCCACCGCCTGGCTCTTCTCGGGGTGGAATTGCGAACCGGCGATATTGTCTTTGGCCACCAGCGCCACGATCGGCCCGCCGTAATCGGCGGTTGCAACCACGCAAGACCGGTCCAGCGGCGCGAAGCAGTAGCTGTTGGCGAAATAGACATGCGGATCGGCCGGCCAATCTTTGACCAGCGGATGCGGCGTGCAGGAAAGCCCGTTCCAGCCAAGCTGCGGCAGTTTCAAGTTCGGGTCCGCCGGGGTCATGCGGCGCACATCGCCCGCGATCCAGCCAAGGCCGGCATGGGTCCCGTGTTCGAAACCTTGCGTCGCGAAAAGCTGCATGCCCACGCAGATGCCGAACAACGGGATGGCGCGGCGATGCACGGCCTCTTCGAGGGCCTCGACCATGCCGGGGACAGCGCGCAAGCCCTCCGCACAATCGCCGAATGCCCCCTGGCCGGGTACTACGATGCGGTCGGCGTTGCGCACGGTTTCGGGGTCGGAGGTGACGTCCACCGTCGCGGCCGAACCGGCGACATGGCCAAAGGCCTTGGCGGCGGAGCGCAGATTGCCCGCCCCGTAATCGACGATCGCGATTTTCATGGCGACGTATGGCGGCGGCGGAACCAATCGCGCTCGGCTTCGGCAAGATTGCGTCCGCTGGCGATGCCGCGTTCGGGCATGCCGCGGATTGCGAGCTTCTTGCGCAGGAGCTCCGGTCCCTCGAAGCCGATCAGCAATGAGATCGCAAGGCCGAGGGCCGCGTCGGCGAGCGGATCGAGTACGAAATACTCGCCGACGACGGCCAAAGCCGCCAGGGCCGCCACCAGCATCAATGCTGCAAACCACAGCCGATGGTAGAGGGCCCAGAATGGCCCGAACACAAAGGCGGCCCAGCTGAAACCGTCTTTGACGAAGCGCGCATCGCGGTCGGGGCCGGCCCCGAACGGCGAAAAATGCACGGTGTAGAATTTGGCCGCCATGGCGCTTCAGGCCGAACCGCTGCCGAGCACGCCCTTCGTCGAGGGCACGGCATCGGCCTTGCGCGGATCGATCGCGATCGCGGTGCGCAAGGCGCGGGCCAGCGCCTTGAAGCAGGATTCGACGATGTGGTGGTTGTTCTCGCCGTAGAGATTCTCGACGTGCAGCGTAAGGCCCGCCGCCTGCGCGAAGGCCTGGAACCATTCCTTGAAAAGTTCGGTGTCCATGTCGCCGAGCTTGGGGCGCGAGAAGGCGACCTTCCAAATCAGGTAGGGCCGGTTCGAGGCGTCGAGGGCGACGCGGGTCAGCGTCTCGTCCATCGGGATCGTCGCTTCGCCGTAGCGCACGATGCCGGTGCGATTGCCCAAGGCCTTCGCCACCGCCTCGCCCAGCACGATGCCGCAATCCTCGGTCGTGTGGTGGAAATCGATGTGCAGATCGCCCTTGGCGCGCAGCTTGATGTCGATCAGCGAGTGGCGCGACAGCTGCTCGACCATGTGGTCGAGAAAGCCGATGCCGGTCGCAACGTCGTACAGGCCCGACCCGTCCAGATCGATCGTGGTTTCGATCTGGGTTTCCTTGGTCGTGCGGCTGGCGCTGGCGCGGCGGGGGTTTGGCGATGTGTTCTGCATAGCGACCCGGTTTTAGCAGACCGGCCCTGCGGGAGGCCACAAATAAGCGGCGCTTGATCCCAGGCGCCGATCTGCCTAGATCGATGGCTGGAACGGCGGCAAAGGCAGAAACGGATGGATCAGAACAAGCCCGAACTTTGGCACGGCACGACGATCCTGGCCGTGCGCCGGGCCGGCCGTGTGGTCATTGCCGGCGACGGCCAGGTGAGCCTGGGTGCGACCGTGATCAAGTCGAACGCGCGCAAGGTGCGGCGCATCGGCACCGGCAATGTGATCGCCGGTTTTGCCGGTGCCACGGCCGATGCGTTCACGCTGTTCGAGCGGCTCGAAGCCAAGCTCGAAAAACACCCCGGCCAGCTTACGCGCGCGTGCGTCGAGCTCGCCAAGGACTGGCGCACCGACCGCTATCTGCGCCGCCTCGAAGCCATGATGGCGGTGGCCGATGCGTCCGTCAGCCTCGTGCTCACGGGTACCGGCGACGTGCTCGAGCCCGAAGACGGGCTCATCGGCATTGGCTCGGGCGGCTCCTATGCGCTGTCGGCCGCACGCGCCCTTGTGGGTGCAACCGAGCTTTCGGCGCGCGAAATCGCCGAGCGCAGCTTGCGCATCGCCGCCGAAATCTGCGTCTACACCAACGGCAACCTCACGATCGAAGAGCTATGACCCAGACCGCCTTCTCGCCGCGCGAAATCGTCTCCGAACTCGACCGCTACATTGTCGGCCAGGACGCCGCCAAGCGCGCCGTCGCGGTTGCCTTGCGCAATCGCTGGCGCCGGCTGCAGCTTGCCCCCGAACTTCGCGACGAGGTGCTGCCCAAGAACATCCTGATGATCGGGCCCACAGGTTGCGGCAAGACCGAGATCGCGCGGCGCCTGGCGAAGCTCGCGCAAGCGCCCTTCATCAAGGTCGAAGCGACAAAATTCACGGAAGTGGGCTATGTCGGCCGCGACGTCGAACAGATCGTGCGCGATCTGCTCGAGATCGCGATTCAGATGACGCGCGAACGCCTGCGCAAAGAGGTCGAAGCGCGTGCCGAGCTTGCGGCTGAAGAGCGCGTGCTCGAAGCGCTCGTCGGCACTTCGGCCTCGGCCGACACCAAACAGAAATTCCGCAAGATGCTGCGCGAAGGCCAGCTCGCCGACCGCGAGATCGAACTGCAGGTCGCCGACAATTCGGCGATGCAGATGCCGATGGTCGATATGCCCGGCATGCAAGGCGGCCAGATGGGCATGCTCAATCTCAACGACATGCTCTCGAAGGCGTTCGGCGGGCGCAGCAAGCCGCGCCGCATGAAGGTCGGCGAAAGCCACGACATTCTGCTGCAGGAAGAGGCCGACAAACTCCTCGACCAGGACCGCGTGCTCAAGGAAGCCAAGCTCGCGGTCGAGCAGAACGGCATCGTGTTCATCGACGAGATCGACAAGATCTGCGGCCGCGGCGAACGCATGGGCGGAGCGGACGTGAGCCGCGAAGGCGTGCAGCGCGATCTGTTGCCGCTGATCGAAGGCACGACGGTTTCCACCAAACACGGGCCGATCAAGACCGACCATGTGCTGTTCGTGGCGTCCGGCGCGTTCCATGTCGCCAAACCGTCGGACCTGCTGCCCGAGCTGCAAGGCCGCCTGCCGATCCGCGTCGAGCTCAAGGGCCTCGAAAAGGGCGACTTCATTCGCATCCTGACCGAGCCCGAAAACAGCCTGATCAAGCAGTATGTCGCGTTGCTGAAAACCGAAAACGTCGCCTTGTCGTTCGGCGACGACGCCATCGACGCGATCGCCGACCTCGCAGCCGAGGTCAATCGCGGCGTGGAAAACATCGGTGCCCGCCGCCTGCACACGATCCTCGAGCGCCTGCTCGAAGAAATCAGCTTTTCGGCCTCGGACCGTGGCGGCGAGGCGATCGCGATCGACGCGGCTTACGTCCGCGAAAAAATCGCCGACCTCGCCAAAAACGCGGACCTGTCGAAGTTTATCTTGTAGAGGGCGTATTCGCCTTCTTGAACTGGTCGTAGATCAGGCCGCCGGCGGCACCCACGCCGGCACCGATCAACGCACCCGTACCGGCCGACACGCCGTTCGGCAGCAGGCCGAATGCGCCGCCGACGGCAGCACCCACGCCTGCACCCACGAGCACGCGTTCCTGCGTTTTGCTCAAATTGATGTCGCGCAGGCTCGAACAGCCCGACAGCGCCAGGGCAGCCACAAGGGCGGCCGAAATTGTCATAATTCTCATGACGACCTCTCCTTCTGAGCGGGGATTTTAGCGCGCAGTTTTGGTTCTGCGAACAGATAAATGCGCGGATTTGAGCCGTTCCAGGAGGTCGGACACGTCCCCGTCGGCAAGGTCGCCGATCGACGCGGCGAGCCGATTGGCAAGCTCGGTGCGCGCCGCATCGAGGCCGGACGTGTCGACCGTGACCTTGGGATGGGACAGGCCGACGAGCCGGTGCATCTCCTCGAAATCGTCCCAGATCAGGCCGAAATACTCGCAGATCTGCACGACAAGGGCCGGCGACGGCAGGCCGCGATGGCCATGCTCAAGGGCCGAGAGATAGGCTTGGCTGATATCGAGCGTGCCCGCCATCTGCTTCAGCGTGAGGCCGCGCGCGCGGCGAAGGCTGCGGACCTTGGCGCCGAACGGCGTCATCGATTGCGGCGCAAGAGCACGTAGAGCGCGCCCGCCCCGCCATGCGGCAGGCGGGCTTGCGCCTGGCGCAGAATGCGCCCGCCGAACGGCCCGAGCCTTAACCAATCCGGCACGTGCCGGCGCAAAACGCCGTCGCCGTCTTTGCCCTTGCCGGTCACGATCAGCAGCATGCGCGCCCCGCTTGCGACCGCATCGCCCATGAAGCGGTCGAGCGCTTGATGGGCGCGCGCCTCGGTCAGCCCGTGCAAATCGATGGCGCGGTCGATCGGCAACTCGCCGCGCTCGAAGCGCCGAGCCGTATTGCGATCGAGGCCCGGATTGGGGGCCGCTTTCGGCGGCGGCGCGGGGACTGCGCGCGTAAAAAACAGCGGGGCGGCATCGGCTGCAGCGAAGACGGGCGCTTTGGCCGCAGCCGCAGCAACCGCCGCCGGCGCAAAACGTTTGGGTGCTGCCTTGCGCAACGGGACGACGTCGCGCATCGCCAAGTCGAAAAGATGGGCGTCGGGCAGGGTCCTGCGCGCCATCGTCGCCGCTTTACATTTTGATCGCGAATTCGCGCTTGGTGTCGGCGTCGACGATCAGATTGTCGCGGCCAAGCTCGGTCGCGCTGCGCTTGCCGCAGAAAGCCATCGTAATGTCGAGCTCTTTGCGGATGATCTCGAGCGCCTTGGTCACGCCTGCCTCGCCCATCGCACCGAGCCCGTACAGGAACGCGCGGCCGATATAGGTGCTCTTCGCACCCAGCGACAACGCCTTCAGCACGTCTTGGCCCGTGCGAATGCCGCCGTCGAAATGCACCTCGATCTTGTCGCCGACCGCATCGACGATGGGGGCGAGCTTGGCGATCGACGACAAAGCGCCGTCGAGCTGGCGGCCGCCATGGTTCGACACGATCAGCGCATCGGCACCCGACTGGGCGGCGAGAAGCGCGTCTTCCTCGTCGAGGATTCCCTTCAGGATCAGTTTGCCGCCCCACAGATCCTTGATCCATTTGACGTCGTCCCACGACAGGCGCGGATCGAACTGCTGGGCGGTCCACGCTGACAGCGACGACATGTCGTCCACGCCCGTCACGTGGCCGACGATGTTGCCGAAGCCGCGGCGCTGCGTGCCGAGCATGCCCAAGCACCAAGCGGGCTTCGTCATCATGTCGAGAATGTTGGGCAGGGTCAGTTTCGGCGGCGCGGTGAGGCCGTTTTTGATGTCCTTGTGGCGCTGCCCGAGGATCTGAAGATCGAGCGTGAGCACGAGCGCCGAGCATTTGGCGTCTTGCGCGCGCTTGATGAGGCGCTTGATGAAGTCGCGGTCGCGCAGCACATAGAGCTGGAACCAAAACGGCTTCGACGTGTTCGCGGCCACGTCTTCGATCGAGCAAATGCTCATCGTCGAAAGCGTGAAGGGCACGCCGAAGGCGGCCGCCGCACGGGCTGCCAGAATTTCGCCGTCGGCATGCTGCATGCCGGTCAAGCCTGTCGGCGACAAAGCCACCGGCATGGCGGCATCGATGCCGACCATTTTGGTCGCAAGCGAACGGCCTTCCATATTGACGGCCACGCGCTGACGCAGGCGAATTTTTTCGAAGTCGCTCGTGTTGGCGCGGTAGGTCTGCTCGGTCCAAGAGCCCGAATCCGCATAGTCGTAGAACATGCGCGGCACGCGGCGCTTGGCCATCAATCGCAGATCTTCGATGTTGGTCACGGCAGCCATGGATGCGGTCCCTCTCCCCAATGAAAGCGCAATGTGCCCGCTCAAGCGGCCAGAATCCAGGCCCGAAACGCGGCCGCGCGCGGATCTTCGGGCAGGCTCTTGGGCCCGACGATCCAATAAGCGTGGCGCGACGGCAATTCAATGTCGAACAATTTGACGAGGCGGCCCGCCGCCAGATCGTCTTCGAGCGGCACACTGCGCCCGATCGCCACACCCTGGCCGAGGCGAGCAGCCGCATAGAGCAGGCCTGAGTCCGAGAAGCCCGGCCCGCGATCGGCAAGGGCATTGGAGAGCCCCAGCAAAGCAAGCCACGGCGCCCACGCCAGACGCGGCTCGCTGCTGCCGAGCGCTGCATCGTGCAGCAAAGTGGCACGGCGCAGATCGGCGGGTTTGCGCAAACCGGGCTTGCCGTGGACGAGGCCCGGGCTTGCGCACATGAAGATCGTTTCGCCCGAAAGCCGGTCGGCAAGCAGGTTTGCGGGCGGGGCGACGGCATAGCGCACGGCGATATCGACCGCGTCGCGCGCGAAATCGACGAGCCGAATTTCGGTGCGCAGCACCACGTCGATTTCGGGATAGAGCGCTTGGAATTTCGGCAGGCGCGGCAACAACCAGTTCTGCGCGAAGCTCGGCAAGGTACTGACCGTCAAACGGCCGCCGCGCGGGCGCGCACGCAAAGTGCGCGTCGCGGCAACGAGTGTCGCAAACCCGGCCTCGAGCCCCGGCAGATAGGCTTGGCCGGCATCGGTGAGGGCCAGCCCGCGCGCCAGGCGCCGAAACAGCGGCAGCCCCAGCTGCTGCTCGAGGCTTGCGACCTGCTGGCTCACGGCCGCCGGTGTGACGCCAAGTTCGCGCGCGGCGGCGGCAAAACCGCCGGTGCGGGCGGCGGCTTCGAAGGCGCGCATGGCATTCAGGGGCGGCAGCGGGCGAACCATATGGCTTAGTATAGCTAAGCCTAGCGTTCGGAAAACTGGTTTGTACAGATCGTGCGATTGCGCGAAAAAAAGGGCCGCAGACAGGAGGCACCCATGGATCTGACGCTCTACGACAGTCCCTTTTCCGGCAATTCCTACAAATGCCGTCTGATGCTGCACAAACGCGGCTTGGCCTATCGGCGCATCGCAATCGACATCGACAAGGGCGAAAGCCGTACGCCGGATTTCCTTGCGCTGAACCCAAACGGCCGCGTGCCCCTGCTCGTCCTGCCGGACGGCACGGCGCTCGCGGAATCGAACGCGATTCTGGCGTGGCTGGCGCGCGACACCGCGTATTTGCCCGATGAACCGGTCGCGTTTGCGCAAACGCTGCAATGGCTGTTCTTCGAGCAATACAGTCACGAGCCCAATATCGCGACCGTGCGCTATTGGCTCACGCACAATGTCGAGATCACGCCCTATCGCGAGCTTGCGATCGCACACAAGCGCGAGCAGGGGGTGGCAGCCCTGCAGGTGATGGAAACGCATCTGCAAACGCACGCGTTTTTTGTCGGCACAGCGCCGACCATCGCCGACATCACCCTTTACGCCTACACGCATGTCGCCGAAGAGGGCGGCTTTTCGCTTGAGCCCTATCCGCAGACAAGAGGCTGGCTTGCGCGCGTGGCGGAAGATGCCCCGCATATTCCGATCGATGCTTGAGGGGGGCGAGGCTTAGCGCTACCAAGCCTCAGCTTGTGCGCAGGCGCCGCTCGGCGACATTGCGCGGCAACAGGATCCACGCGCGTCCGGTCGAGCGCATGCGCCCGGCCTGTTCGGCCGCAAGCTCGCCCGCCCCCCAGAACACGTCGCCGCGCACGGGCCCGCGAATGGCCCCGCCCGTGTCTTGCGCCATCAGCAGGCGGCGCACGCGGCGCGAGGCATCGAGCGGATCGTCGGCATCGAGAAAGATCGGCACACCCATCGGCAGGAAGGTGCGATCGACCGCAAGCGAGCGGCCCGGCGTGAGGGCGACGCCCTCGCTGCCCAACGGTCCGTCGCCCTCGATCGTGCGGAAGAATACGTAGGATGGGTTTGCATTGCGCAGCTCGGCGGCTTGTGCGGGGTTGGCGGCCAGCCACGCGCGGATCGACTGCATCGATACGTTTTCGCGCGCCATCAAGCCGCGCTCGATCAGCACGCGCCCGATCGGCACATACGGATGGCCGTTTTGGGCAGCGAAGCCGACGCGCACGACGCGCCCATCGTCGAGCCGCACGCGGCCCGAACCTTGAACCTCGAGGAAAAACGCATCGTCGGCACTGTCGACCCACAAGATCGGCCGCGCGCGATTGCCAAGTGCGCCGCCGACGATGGCAGCGCGCGGCTCGTAGGGGCGCAAAACGCCGCCCTCGACGCGACCTGCCAGACGCTGGCCACGCAGCTCGTCGCGAAAGGCGCCGAGATCGATCGTGACGAGATCGTCGGGCCGCCCGAGCAGCGGCACCGTATGGCGCTGTGTGCGCACGAGGCTGCCGCGCAATTCAGGCTCGTAGTAGCCGGTGAACAGCCCTTCGCGTGTGTCGTTGTTCGACAGCGCAAACGGCGCAAATTCGCGCTCGAAAAACGCGCGCGCAGTCGCGGGCGAAAGCGACGGCAGCGCGGCACACACGGCCCGCCAATCGGCAACCTGGCCACCCAGCGCGTCGGGACCGACGGTCTGCGTATCGGCGAGACGCGAAAGACGCGCACAGGTGCGCGCAAAGGCCGGGAGCGCCTCCTCGACGCGATCGGCATTCCAACCCGGCAGGTCGGCGAAGCGGGCAGGCGACAGAACCAAGCGCGGTGCAGGCGGTTCCGGCGCCGAGGCTGCGGGGGCAGGTGCGGGAACGCGCACGACAGGCGGAGGTGCCGCGGCACAGCCCGCGAGCAGAAGGGCAAACAGGAAGGCGGCCGCCCGCATTTCCGGCAGGCGGTTTAAGCGGCGTCCTCGGTGCGGATCAGCAGCCAATTGGGATCGCGGCTGCGCGTGTCGCGCGAGAAGGTCCACAGGTCGGTAAGCTTCATCACGCTTGCCGCTTCGCCGTCGATCGCTTTGCCGTCGGCGTCGCGCAGCACATTGACCTGTTCGGTCACGAATTTGATCGTGACTTCGGCAAAGCGACCCGCCATGCGCAAACCCGTAATGTCGGCGCTTTGGATGCCGACCAGCGTCGTCTCGAGCGTCTGTTTGGCGGTTTGGCGGCTTTGGATGGCACCGGCAAAACCCGAATAGACGTCCGGTGCAAGCAACGGCTTCAGCGTTGCCGTATCGCCGTGGGCGTAGGACATCAAGATCATCTCGAACGCGCCGCGCGCCCCTTCGACGAATTCAGCCGGCACAAAGCTCGGGTCGGCGCGGCGGATTTCTTCGAGGCCAAGCTGCAAGGCGGGATCGTTCAGCACGATTTTGGCGGCCGCTTCCGCGGGGCGCGCGGCACCGGGGAACGGCGTCACATTGTCGGGGATTTGCTCGGCGCGCTCGGTCGTCAAATCGGCCGGGCGCTCAGGCGGGCGCCGGTTCCAGCGCTCGGCATCCTCAGCCCCTGTGCGCTTGCCCAAAATGCTGCGCAAGCGCAGCACCAAGAAGGCCGCAACCGCCGCAAAGAGCAAAATGTCCATAATTGCCATCGTGTCCATCCAAATCGGCACTATTTGCCGCACATTTTTGCGGGCGCGAGAGCATTAAATAAGCTTACAGGGGCACGGGAACAAGCGCCTTTGCCGGGATTCTTGCAATCCGGCGGCCAAAGGGCCATTTTCCCGCTCGAAATGCTGCTCGTGCGCCATGGCCAGTCCGAATTCAACGCGGTTTACGCGCGAACCCGCGTCGATCCCGGCATTCCGGACCCGAAATTGACCGACGAAGGCCGCCGTCAGGCTGCCGAAGCGGCGGCCAAGCTCGCGGCGCACGGCGTCACGCGCGTGCTGGCCAGCCCCTATACGCGCGCCATCGAGACCGCCGAGATCATCGCACGCAGCCTCGGCGTGGGCGTTGCCATCGAGCCCTTGGTGCGCGAGCGCGCCGCCTTCCATTGCGACATTGGCACGCCGCGCGAAGCGCTCAAAAGCCGCTTTCCCGCCCTCGATTTCGCGCATCTCGACGATCCGTGGTGGCACGACCATGTGGCGCTCGGCGTCGAGGAAAGCGAAGCCCAGATCCAGGATCGCGGACGGCTTTTTCGCCGCCAAGCGGCCGAGCTGGCGGATCGCGATACGGTGGCGGTCGTCACACATTGGGGTTTTATCCGCGCCGTGACCGGGATCGAGGCCAAAAACGCCGAGATCCTGCGCTTGAGCTTCGTGAGGGATTGAGCCGGGGGCGGACTTCATGTTACGCGCCTGTCTCGTTTTCCTCCGACCGGAGCTTGCCTTCCCATGACCAATCCCGCCGCCCCCGCCGAAGGCCCGGTTTTCGCGGTCCTGACCCAGTATCTGAAGGATCTGTCGTTCGAAAGCCCGCGCGCGCCCGACATTTTCCTGGCGCAAGACAAGAACCCGCAAGTGGCCGCCGACGTCAAAGTCGAAGCGCGTCCGCTCGGCCAAGACGTCTACGAAGTCGAGCTTGCCATCGAAGCATCGGCCAAGATCGGCGACGAGCCCGTCTTCGTGATCGAGTGCCTTTATGCCGGCGTGTTCCAGCTGTCGGGCCTCGGCCAAGAACATCTCGGGCCGTTTTTGATGATCGAGTGCCCGCGCATGCTGTTCCCGTTCGCGCGCAACATCGTGGCGGATTCGACGCGCGAAGGCGGCTTCCCGCCGCTGCTGCTGCAGCCGGTGGATTTCGTCGAACTCTACCGCAAACGCGTTGCCGCCCAAGAGCCGCCGCCGGCCCCGTCGGCGCAGGGCCCAAGCTCGAAAATCATTCTGCCGAACTGAACGCGCGTTTCAATCAGGCGTTCCACAGCGCGTTTTTGAGCTTGGCCATCGCCGCCTGATGGGCGGCGCTTTCGGCCTCGCTCGGCGCAAAGCTGCGGGCAGCGCGCGCGATCGCGGCGGGCACGGGTGCGGAAAGCTCGGGTGCAGCACCGCCGCTCGGTGCTTCGCCCAACGCCATGCCGACTTGGCGCCCGCCGAGCAGCTCGAGATAGACTTGTGCGAGCAGCTCTGAATCGAGCAAGGCGCCGTGCAGCGTGCGGTGCGCATTGTCGATGCCGAAGCGCTTGCACAACGCATCGAGCGAGGCGGGCGCACCCGGGAACTTGCGCCGCGCCATCTGCACCGTGTCGATCGCGCGCGTGATCGGGATGCGCTCGAAATTCGCGCGCCGCAATTCGGCATTGATGAATCCGATGTCGAACTCGGCATTGTGGATGACGAGTTTGGACTCGCCGATGAATTCGAGAAATTCGGATGCGACCATCGAGAAGAGCGGCGCGCCCGCGAGCTTCGCATTCGAAAGCCCGTGTACGGCGACCGCCTCGGCCGGCACTTCCATTTCGGGATCGAGAAGCGTGTGGAATTTCTGCCCGGTCGGCAGATGATTGACGAGCTCGATGCAGGCGATCTCGACGATGCGTTGGGTTTTGGGATCGAGGCCCGTGGTCTCGGTATCGAGGACGATTTCGCGCATCAGAAAACCTGCCGTCGTTGCGGGGCTGCGTTTGCCAGTCGTAGCGCTTTTTTGAGCGCGCGCAAGGTCGCAAGCAAGCCGAGGCCCGAGATCGCGACCAAATCGGCGCGCCGACGTTTTTCGGCGTCGGGCATTTGGCGGCCAAGAATGCCCGCAAGCTTGGCTTCCGTCATGCCCGGGCGGGCAAGGGCGCGCTGGCGCTGCAGCATCGACGACGCCGACACGACGACGACAAAATCGCAGCGCCGTACCGACGCGGTTTCAAGCAACAGGGGCACATCGAGACACGCGACGCGACGCCGGTTGCGCGCATGTTGGGCGACGAAATTGCGGCCGACGTTCGCGGCCAAAGGATGCAAAATCGCCTCGAGCTGCCGCAAGGCGCTGGAATCGGCAAAAACGCGTTGGCCGAGTTTTTGTCGGTCGATCGCGCCGCCGGCTTCGACACCCGGAAAGGCCGCCGCGACAGGCGCCACACCCGCCCCGCCGGCAGCCAGCAAGGCATGGATCGCCGCATCGGCATCGTGGACGGGGATGCGCAAACGGCGCAGCAGCCGGGCAGCCGTGGATTTGCCCATCGCGATCGAACCCGTGAGCCCGAGAACGCGCATGGCGGCCGCTAGTCCGGCACGACGCCGTTGGCGCGCAAGAAACCGAGCAACGGCAAGAGCGGCAAGCCGAGGATCGTGAAAAAATCGCCGTCGACGCGCGCAAAAAGCTGCGCACCCAGCCCTTCGAGCTGGTAGGCGCCGACCGAGAGATACGCGTTTTCGCCGGCCGCATCGAGATAACGCTCGATGAAAGCGGCGTCGAGCGGGCGCATGGTGAGGCGGGCCGTTTCGACATGATGCCAGACGCGTGTGCCGTTGCGCATGGCGACAGCCGCGGTCTCGAGGCGATGCGTCTTGCCGGCCAACGCCTGCAGATGTGCGACGGCATGCGCGCGGTCGATGGGTTTGTCGAACCACACGCCGTTGCAATCGAGCATCTGGTCCGACCCGATCACGATCGCACCCGGATGGCGCGGCGCCACGCGGCGGGCTTTGCTTTCTGCCAATTTGATTGCGACGTCGGCAGCACTCGCCCCTTCGGCCTGCATGGCGCGCTTGATCTCGTCCTCGTCGATGCGCGCGGCATCGGTCGCGAACACGAGCCCGGCTTTTTCCATCATCGCGCGTCGAAACGGGCTTTGCGAAGCCAGCACCAAAGGCGGTGCGGTTTCATGCACGAGTGTCGTCATGCGGGGGATCCTGCTTTGTCGCGCCGTTCTTGGACCATGGCGATGATTGCGGCCGAGGTTTCTTCGATCGAACGGCGCGCAACGTCGATGACGGGCCAGCCGCGGGCGGTGAAAAAGCGGCGCGCTTCGACGACTTCGCTGCGCACTTTTTCAAGATCCGTATAGTCCGTCTCCCGGCTTTCGTTGAGCATGTTCAGACGGTTTCGGCGCAGTTGCACCAGAAGATTGGGATCGTTCGTAAGGCCCACAAAAAGCGGGCCGTTTTCCTTGGCGTGGAGACTCTCGATTTCGTCGGGCAGTTTGACGCCGGGCACAAACGGCACGTTGGCCGCCTTGTAGCCGCGATTGGCGAGATAGATGCAGGTCGGCGTTTTCGAGGTGCGCGACACGCCGACCAGAATCACTTCGGCATCGCCGAGCCCGTGCGCGGACTGGCCGTCGTCGTGCGTCATGACCCAGTTGATCGCGTCGATACGGCGGAAATAATCGGCATCGAGTGCATGCTGGCGCCCAGGCAAATTGCGCGTTTTGAGTTTGAGATAGTTGGAAAGCGCGCCCATTGTGGGATCGAGGACCGGCAGGCACGGCGTGCTCAAACGGCGGCAGCCGGCTTCGAGCATGCCGCGCGTGCGCTCTTCGATCAGCGTGAAAAACACGATGCCGGGATTGGCCTCGATACCGGCCAGGACTTTTTCGAGCTGCCGCTCGGTGCGGATCATCGACCACATATGCTCGATGGGTTCGATGTTCTCGAACTGCGCCAGACACGCGCGCACAACCCCGTTCAAAGTCTCGCCGGTCGCGTCGGAAACGAGGTGAAGATGGAAACGCTGCATCTGGGGATTACACGCATAACCGGGGTAACAAGGGGTTTCGTCCACAGGCCCAAAAAATCGTCCGCAATGTCGGTACAGGTCAAGCGGCGCTTTTGCACGCCGGGACAACCCGCCACGGTTTAGACCAGGACCGGGGATAAATCGACCAAAGCCTTTTATCCCCGGTTTTCAGAATCCGGTTTTCCAGCCCAAAACAGGCTCGCCTGCGCGCGTTGGCGCACTATCTTCAACAGTCCATGCCGCGATCGATCCACATTGTACCGACCGCAGGCAGGGGCGCGCATAACTCTTGGGATAGACGGCCCTCCCCGCGATCCACAGGCACCCACTATCCTCAACTACCTTATTTTATTTAAGATTCTTAAATGGTAGAGGGGGAGCATCGCAGCTACACTCGCACCTCAACGATCCAAAACGAGCCGCCCGAAATGCCGAAAGACCCGACCAACCAAAAACCGTTCCTGCGCGCCTTGCGCGGCGAAATTCAGGAACGGCCGTGTTTTTGGCTGATGCGCCAAGCCGGGCGATATCTTCCCGAATATCGGGAAACGCGCGCCAAGGCTAATGGGTTTGTCGATCTGTGCCTGCGCCCGGATCTGGCGACCGAGATCACTTTGCAGCCGCTGCGCCGCTATCACATGGATGCGGCAATTTTGTTTTCCGATATTTTGATGGTGCCGTACGGACTTGGCCAGCCTTTGAGTTTCCGCGAGGGCGAGGGTCCGGTGCTCGAGCCGGTGCGCGACGCCGCTGCAATCGATCGGTTGGCTCAAAATCTCGGCGGGTTCGATGCCAAAGTTGCGCCGATTTACGAAACCGTTTCACGCGTGCAGGCAGGCTTGCCGGCAACGACGGCATTGATCGGTTTTGCGGGCGCACCGTGGACGATTGCGACCTACATGGTCGAGGGCGGGACGAGCAAAGATTTTGCCAATGTGCGCCTGCTTGCCTATCGCGACGAAGCCGCTTTTGCCCGTCTCATCGAACTTTTGGTAACCGCAACGATCCGCTATCTCAATCGGCAGGTTGAGGCTGGTGCCGAAGCGCTGCAATTGTTCGACACCTGGGCCGGTGTTTTGCCCGAGGGTGAGTATCGCAAATGGGTGATCGCACCTGCAGCCAAGATTGTGGCCGGTGTGCGCGCCAAGCATCCCAATGTGCCGATCGTGTTTTTCCCGAAAGGGTCGGGTTTGCTGTATCGCGAAGCGGCCGCAATTCCGGGCGTGGATGCGCTCGGCCTCGACACTTCGGTGCCGCTTGCTTTTGCGCAAGAGCTGCAGAAACTCAAGACGGTGCAAGGCAATCTGGATCCGATCGCACTTTGCGCCGGCGGGGCGGCGTTGACCGACGCCGCGACGCGCATTCTCGATGCGCTCGGCAAAGGCCCGTTTGTGTTCAATCTCGGGCACGGCGTCATTCCGCCGACCCCGCCTGCCAATGTCGCCGAACTTGCCGCGCTGATCGGCAAGTGGCGCGCCAAAGCCGCTTAAGCGCCCAATAAAAATCGCGCGCGCAAGGATCGAGTTGGCGATGGAAAGAACGGCGATCGTTTTGTTCAATTTGGGCGGGCCCGACAACCAGGCCGCAGTGCAGCCGTTTTTGTACAATCTGTTTTCGGACCCAGCGATCATTTCGCTGCCCAATCCGCTGCGTTGGCTTGTGGCCAAACTCGTGTCGAAACGGCGCGCCAGCAAAGCGCAGGGCATCTACGCGCAGATGGGCGGCGGCTCGCCGATCCTGCCGAACACGAACGCGCAAGCGCGCGCACTCGAAGCCGCCCTCGGCGATCTTGGCGGCAATGTCCGGTGTTTTCCGGCGATGCGCTACTGGCACCCGCTGACCGACGAGACGGCCAAAGACGTCGCGGCTTTCAAGCCCGACAGCATCGTTCTGCTGCCGCTCTATCCGCAGTTTTCGACGACGACGACGGGCAGCTCCAAAAAAGCTTGGGATGCGGCAGCCGCGCGCATCGGGCTTAACGTACCGACGCGCTTTGCCTGCTGCTATCCGCAGCAATCGGGTTTGATCGAAGCGCTTGCCGACCTCACTGCAGCCAAGTATCGCGAAGCGGCCGCGCACGGCACGCCGCGCGTGCTGTTCTCGGCGCACGGGCTGCCCAAAAAGGTCGTTGCCGGCGGGGATCCTTATCAAGCGCAGATCGAGATGACGGCCGCGCGCGTCGCCGAGAAGCTCGGCATCGCCGACCTCGATTGGCGGGTTTGCTATCAGAGCCGCGTCGGCCCGCTTGAATGGATCAGCCCCTACACGGAGGATGAAATCGAGCGCGCGGGCACCGACAAAGTGCCGGTCGTGCTCGCCCCTATCGCGTTCGTGTCGGAGCACTCCGAAACGCTGGTCGAACTCGACATCGAATATCGCGAACTCGCGCACGAAGTCGGCGTGCCGTTTTATGCGCGGGTACCGACGGTATCGACGCATCCGGCTTTCATTGCGGGCTTGGCCGCGATCGTGCGCGCAGCCGCAGCAGCGCCGGCCGGCAGTTTCGCCGATGCAGGGCTCGCTCGGCTGTGCCCGGCCACTTGCCGCAAATGCGCGCTCGAGGCCGCATGATCGATTTCGTCAACGATTACTATCTGTGGATCAAGTGGCTGCACGTCGTGGCCGTCATCGCCTGGATGGCGGGGCTGCTCTATCTGCCGCGGCTGTTCGTCTACCATACCCAAGTGGCGGCGGGCTCGCCGACCTCGGAGCTGTTCAAGACGATGGAGCGGCGCCTCATGAAAGCGATCATGACGCCCGCCATGGTGGTTGCTTGGCTGTTCGGCGGGCTCATGCTGACGGCACAGGATTGGACCGGCGGCTGGCTGCACTCGAAGCTTGCAGCCGTCGCCGCCATGACCGTTCACCATTTTTTGCAGGAGAAATGGCGGCGCGCTTTTGCGGAAGACCGCAACCGGCACCCGACGCGATTTTTCCGCATCCAAAACGAAGTGCCGACATTGCTGATGCTGGCGATCGTGCTGCTGGTTATCGTCAAGCCGTTCTAAGACCGCGGTTTTTGCGTGATTGACAATCGCGGCGGATCGGCTAGATTGACCGTCAATCGGGCGTTCGCCCGTCGTTTTGGCCGCTTGATTTGTCGGCCATACCCTTCGCCGCCGTAACCTCGCGCTGAATAACGACCGTTGTGGCTTTGCGCCCGCGGCCCCGAATTCGGCTCCAGATCGGTTCGGCGCGCCTCCCCCAGAACCTGCTCCGCCCTTCCGCATCCCGACAAACCTTCCAGCCCAAACCCCAGAGAACTTATGAATCTCCAAGAATTGAAGCGGAAAACGCCGGCCGAATTGCTGGCTTTTGCCGAAGAATTGCAGATCGAATCAGCCTCGGCTCTGCGCAAGCAGGACATGATGTTTGCGATTCTGAAGCGCATGGCCGACAACGACGTTGCGATCTACGGCGACGGCGTGCTCGAGACCTTGTCCGACGGTTTCGGCTTTCTGCGCAGCCCCGAGAGCAACTATCTGCCCGGGCCCGACGACATCTACATGACGCCGCAGCTCATCCGCCGCTACGGCCTGCGCACCGGCGACACGGTCGAAGGCCAGATCCGCGCCCCCAAAGACGGCGAGCGCTATTTCGCGCTCACGATGGTGCGCACGATCAATTTCGACGAGCCCGAAATTGCGCGCCACCGCATCAATTTCGACAATCTCACACCCTTCTATCCGACCTCGCGCCTCAATCTCGAGTTCGGCGACGAACCGGTCGAGGCCCCGCCGCCGCCCAAGCCAAAGCCCGCGCGCCGGCCGCAGGGCGACGAAGACGCGGTCGCACTCAAGGGCACGTTGTCCGCGCGCCGCACCGAGGTGATCAAGCGCGACAATGCGCCGAGCCAGCGGCGCGACATCACGGGGCGCATCATCGATCTCGTCTGCCCGCTCGGCAAAGGCCAGCGCGCACTTGTCATCGCCCCGCCGCGCGTGGGCAAGACCGTGATGCTGCAGAATATCGCGCACTCGATCGCCCAGAACCATCCGGAAGTTTATCTGATCGTTCTGCTGATCGACGAACGGCCCGAAGAAGTGACCGACATGATCCGCTCGGTCAAAGGCGAGGTTGTGAGCTCGACCTTCGACGAGCCGGCCGTGCGCCATGTGCAGGTCGCCGAGATGGTCATCGAAAAGGCCAAGCGCCTGGTCGAGCACAAGCGCGACGTTGTGATCCTGCTCGATTCGATCACGCGTTTGGCGCGCGCCTACAACACGGTCGTGCCGTCGTCGGGCAAGGTTTTGACGGGCGGCGTGGACGCCAACGCGCTGCAGCGCCCGAAGCGCTTTTTCGGTGCGGCGCGCAACATCGAAGAAGGCGGCAGCCTTACCATCATCGCGACCGGCCTCATCGATACCGGCAGCCGCATGGACGAAGTGATCTTCGAAGAGTTCAAGGGTACGGGCAATTCGGAAATCATCCTCGACCGCAAGCTTGCCGACAAGCGCACCTTCCCGGCCATCGACATCACCAAGTCGGGTACCCGCAAGGAAGAGCTGCTGGTCGACAAGGCGGTCCTGTCGAAAATGTGGGTCTTGCGTCGCATCCTGATGCCGATGGGAACAACCGACGCGATGGAGTTCCTGATCGACAAGCTCAAGCATTCGAAGAACAACAAGGATTTCTTCGAAGCGATGAATACTTAAGCCAACGCCAGACCCTCGCCCCCAAAAAGGCGGGGGTTTTTCGTTGCGGGGGAATTTCGCAATTCTGACTCTGGTGGTTCGACCCCGACGCGCGATAGAATCGACGCGGGGCGTTTGAAGGTCGGCGTCGATGGCAGGCGGGGCGGAAGATTTTTTCAGGCAAGTCGTCGAGGCTGCACAGATCGGCTTCTACGAAACGGCGCGCGACGGCCGCTTGCTGCGCGGGAACGACCATTTTGCTACGGTCTTCGGCTATCCGAGCGTCGATGCGATGGCCGCGCAAGTCGGCAATGTCGGCACAAGCCTTTATCGCCATCCTCGCGATTGCGAGCGACTTGTCGTGCGATTGCAGGCCGAGGGCAATGTCGCGGGGTATTTGTGCGAAGGTCGGCGTCGCGACGGCAGCTTTTTCTGGTTCAGCCAGAATGCCGGGCGTCGCATCGATGCGTCAGGGGCTGAAACTTTCGTCGGCGCTGTTTTCGACACAACGGAAACGCTGGCCGCGCAAGACAAGGCTGTCGAAACCGATTCCGCGTACCAATCGATTTTTGCCAATGCCGGCGTCGGCATCTATCGGTCGACGCCGGACGGTCGCCAGCTGCGCGCAAACCCGGCTTTGGTCGCGTTCAACGGCTACACGAGCGAGGCTGAACTCCTGGCGGCGGTCGAGAGCATCGACGCCGAATGGTATGTCGAGCCCGGCCGGCGCGCGCAATTCAAAGAGCTTGTCGAGCGCGACGGACGCGTTGTGGATTTCGTCTCGCAAGTCTACCGGCACCGCACGCGCGAGCTTGCGTGGGTGCGCGAAAGCGCCTGGGTGGTGCGCGACGCCGCGGGCAAGGTGCTGTGCTACGAAGGCATGCTCGAAGACATCACCGACCAGCAGAACGAGCAGATCAAGCTTGCCGAAGCGCGCGCGCGCGCACGGGCCGCCGAAGCCGACTATCGCTCGATCTTCGAGAATGTCGATTTCGGCGTCTACCGCACGCATCCCGACGGGATCCAGCTGCGCGTCAACGCGGCCTTGGCGCGCATCAACGGTTTTGCGACGGCAGAGGAGCAGATCGCCGCGGTGGTGATGGCCGGCAAATCCGGCCGCGATTGGTATGTCGATCCCAAGCGCCTTGAAGAGTTTCGCGCCTTGCGCGCGCGCGACGGCCATGTGCGCAATTTCGAGTCCGAGATCGTGCGGCGCGCCACGGGCGAACGCGCCTGGGTCAGCGAAGCGGGTTGGGAAGTGCGCAGCCCCGACGGGACGCTCATCGCCTACGAGGGCACGGTCGCCGACATCACCGAGCGCAAAACCGCCGAAGCGCAACTGCACCAGGCGAAGATCGATGCCGAGGCGGCGTCGGCCGCCAAGAGTGCCTTTTTGGCGACAATGAGCCACGAGCTGCGCACGCCGCTCAACGCCATTATCGGCTTTGCCGAGATCATCGCCGATCGGCTGTTCGGGCCCAACGACCCGCGCTATTTCAATTACGCGCAAGATATTCGCGCGAGCGGCATGCATCTGCTGGCCCTCATCAACGACATTCTCGACCTGTCCAAGATCGCAGCCGGCCGCTTGGAGCTCGTTTATGCGCATGTCGAAATCGCCCCGCTGCTGGCACTTGTCACAAAGCTGTTTTCCGCCGACGCCGCCAAGGCGGGCGTGGAACTTTCGGTCGATTGCGCGGACACGACGCTCGCACTCGAGGCCGATCCGATGCGCCTGCAGCAGGTGCTGATGAATCTCGTGTCGAACGCCGTCAAATTCACGCCGAATGGCGGGCAAGTTCAGCTTTTTGCGGCCGGCGATGCAGCCGCCTTGCGCATCGGCGTTGCCGATACCGGCATCGGCATGACGCCGGGGGAGGCCGCGCGCGCGACCGAGCCGTTTGTGCAGATCGATGCCCAGCTCACGCGTCGCCATGGCGGGACGGGTCTGGGTCTTGCGATCTGCAAGGAGCTTGTCGGCCTGCACGGCGGCACGCTCGCGATCGCGAGCGCCAAGGGCCAGGGCACGCGCGTGACGGCCGAGTTGCCGCTTGCGCCACGCGGCTGAGCTAGAGCGGCGAGCCGTCCTTGCGCGTCATCGCCCAGCTCTGCACGAACTTCGCCATCATGTCCGAATCTGGGTAGGTCGAGACGTCGCCGGACGCGCGGTCGCCGACCTCGAGATAGACGACGTCGCGGTCGCTTTCGTTCACGATGCAATGGCCGTCCGGCACGCCGGCGGGAAAGCCCGCACAGCTGCCCGCCGGCAGCGGCGTTTTTCCGGCGTCTGAGAGCAGCGTCGCTGTGCCCTCGAGCACGTAGACGAACTCGTCCTGGCGCGAGTGCCAATGGCGCATGGCCGACATGGCGCCCGGCGGCAGGCGCACGAGATTGACCCCGAAATTCTTGAGGCCAACCGCGTCGCCGACCACGCGTTTTTCGCGCCCGCCGAGTTTGCTGCGATAGGGCTCCGGATAGTTGGTGCCCACGCGCGGCGTTATCGTCTTGGGATCGAGGACGCTCATGGCACCAGGATGACGGAGCCCGTCGTCTTGCGCGCTTCGAGATCGCGATGGGCTTGGGCGGCATCCTTGAGCGCGTACTCGGCCGAAACCTCGATCTTGACGATGCCCTTGGCGACGACGTCGAACAGGTCGTTTGCCGTTTGCGTGAGGGCGGCTTTCTTGGCGATGTAGGTGAACAGCGTGGGGCGCGTGACGAACAGCGAGCCCTTGGCGCCGAGGATGCCGAGATTGAGCGGGTCGGCAGGGCCCGACGATTGGCCGAACGTGACGAGCATGCCGAGCGGGGCCAAACAGTCGAGCGATTTGAGCAGCGTGTCCTTGCCGACCGAATCGTAGACCACGGGCACGCCGGCGTTGTCGGTCAGCTTTTTGACTTCCGGCACGAAGTCCGTTTCGCGATAGAGGATCGTGTGGTGGCAGCCATGCGCTTTGGCGAGCGCTGCCTTTTCGGCCGAGCCCACCGTGCCGATCGTCGTCGCACCGAGGTGCTTGGCCCATTGGCACGCAATGAGACCCACACCGCCCGCGGCGGCGTGGAACAGGATCGTGTCGCCCGGCTGCACCTTGTAGGTCCGGCGCAACAAATACTGCACGGTCATGCCCTTCAGCATCATCGCGGCGGCTTGTTTGTCGGAAATGCCGTCCGGCAGCTTGACCACACGGTCGGCGGGGGCGATGCGCTTTTCCTGATACCCGCCGCCGCCTGCAATCACGTAGCACACGCGGTCGCCGACCTTGAGATCGGCTACGTCGGCACCCACGGCCTCGACGACGCCGGCAGCTTCGTTGCCGGGGGCAAACGGTGTGGGTGTCGCGTAGAGACCCGAGCGCATATAGACGTCGATATAGTTGACGCCGACCGCGGTATGCTTGATGCGCACTTGGCCGGGGCCGGGCTCGCCGACGTCGATATCGGTCCAGGTGAGAACTTCAGGACCGCCTGCTTTGGCGACTTGGATTGCTTTGACCATTCTTGTCTGTTCCTTCAACCGAGATTGGCTTTGAAAAAGGCGGCTGTGGCGGCATTGGCTGCGGTGGCCGCCTTTTGGCTGTAGTGCTTTCCGCCGACGCGCGCAAAGGCATGGTCTTCGCCTTCATAGACGTGCATCTGCACATGCTTGTGCGCGGCCAGTGCGGCCTTGATCTTGGCCTGGGCAGCGGGCGGCACAAACGCGTCTTTTTCGGCGATATGCATCAACAGCGGATGCGCAAGCGACGCGGCTTGATCGAGCAGGCCATCGAGGCCGACGCCGTAATAGCTGACCGACGCATCGGCATTGCTCTGGCACGCCATCTGGTAGGCGAGGTTGCCACCCAGGCAATAGCCGACCGTGCCGACCTTGCCTGAGCACGCCGCATGGCCGCGCAGAGCTGCAAGCGTTTGTTTGAGATCCGAGAGGCCGAGGGCGAAGTCGAAGCCTTTGAACAGCGAAAAGGCTTGCGCCCATTCGGCGTCGGTCTGGTCGGTGATCTGGATGCCGGGCTGTTGGCGCCAGAAAATATCGGGGCAGGCGACGACATAGCCTTGGGCGGCGTAGCCGTCGGCCAAATCGCGCATGACCTGGTTCACGCCGAAGATTTCCTGGATCAGCACGAGGCCGGGGCCGCGCCCGCCCGGCGGCAGCGCCACATAGGCATCGAATGTGGCGCCGAATTCGGGGCTTGGGGTTGCGGCAGCAACGGTCAAGGTCGGCATAGGGGCCTCGTCGGTCGGTCGCGGGGAGGGCGCAACCCTGCCATTGGTGCCACAGGTGCGCAATGGGGTGCAGTTGCGGGGCGGGCAAGGAGGCGGCTAATGTCGCAGCACCTTCACGTCCGAGGATTGCCATGAAAATCAAAGTCGACATCGATTGCACGCCCGAAGAGGCCCGGGTCTTTATGGGCCTGCCCGACGTGAAGCCCATGCAGGACGCGCTCATGGGCCAGATGACGGATCGGCTCGAGAACGCCATGAAGGCGATGGATCCCGAGACGATGTTGCGCCAATGGTTCGGCGGCACGGGCTGGGACCAGATGCAGAAATTCTGGTCGCTGGCACAAAGTGCCGACAAGGAAAAATCGAAATGACGAACCGGGCTTTGCCGACCGATCCCGCCCCCTATTTCGAGGCACATGTTTTTGTGTGCACGAACGAGCGGCCGGCCGGCCATCCGCGCGGCTGCTGCAAGGAGCGCGGGTCCGAGAAACTGCGCGACTATATGAAGGCGCGCGCCAAGGAGCTCGGCCTCAAGAATGTCCGCATCAACACGGCCGGCTGCTTGGATCGCTGCGAGTTCGGGCCGGTCATGGTGATCTATCCCGAGGGCGTGTGGTATTCGCCGCAGAGCCGCGAGGATGTCGATACGATCCTTGCCGCCCATCTGGTCGACGGCGGGCGCGCCGAGGCGCTGATGCTCGCACCGGATCAGAAGAAGGAAAAAGCGCGATGAATCTCGGTTTCGGCGAAATTCTGATCTTGGCGCTGATTGTGCTGCTGTTCTTCGGGGCCGGCAAAATCCCGAAGCTGATGGGCGATATGGCGAGCGGCATCAAGGCGTTCAAAAAAGGCATGGCGGACGACAAAGCGCCGCCGCCAGCCGCGGCCGCGGCGCCCGAAACGCCGCCGCTCGAAACGCCCCCGCCTGGAACGCCGCCCAAAACCTGACATGGCCGAGAGCGGCAGCACGATCTTTGCGCCGGCAACTTCCGTGGGCAAAGCCGGCGTTGCCGTGATTCGCATTTCCGGTCCGCAAGCGGGACCGGCCTTGCAGGCTTTGTGCGGCCAGCTGCCGCGCGCGCGGATGGCGACACGGGCCGATCTGCGCGACCCGGCGACCGGGGAGCGGCTCGACGACGGTTTGGTGCTGTGGTTTCCGGCGCCGAAAAGTTTCACCGGCGAAGACGTTGCCGAGTTGCATGTGCACGGTGCCCGCGCGGTCATCGCCGATCTTTTGGCGGTGCTGACGGTGCAGCCAGGGCTGCGGCTTGCAAAACCCGGCGAGTTTGCAAGGCGCGCTTTTGATGCGGGCAAGCTCGATCTGGCGCAGGTCGAGGCGCTGGCCGATTTGATCGCGGCCGAAACGCGCGCCCAAGCGCGCCAAGCATTGCATCAATTGGGCGGCGCTTTGGGAGCGGCCGTCGAGGGCTTGCGGTCGCGCATTCTGCGCTTGCGCGCCCAGGCCGAAGCGGAGATCGATTTCCCCGATGAAGGCGATGTGCCGGGCGGGCTCATTGCCGCGATGGGGTCCGAGTTTGCGTCGCTCGATGCCGAGCTTGGTGCTTTGATCGGGCAGGCGGCACGTGGCGAACGGCTGCGCGACGGCTATACGGTGGCGCTGTTGGGGCCGCCGAACGCAGGCAAATCGAGCTTGCTCAATCGCCTGGCGCGGCGCGAGGCGGCGATCGTGTCGAGTATGGCCGGGACCACGCGCGACGCGATCGAAGTGCATCTCGATCTTGGCGGCTGGCCTGTCACTTTGATCGACACGGCAGGTTTGCGCGCACTTGCCGACACGGACGACGGCGATCCGCAGCGCGCCATCGAGCGCGAGGGAATTCGGCGCACCGAGCGTCTGGCCAAGGCCGCCGATTTGCGCGTGCTGGTGCTCGACGCGACGGCGCCCGCGATCGACGATACGCTTTCCGCCTACGCCGCCGAGGCGCTGGTGGTGCACAACAAGATCGATCTTGCGTCGGCCGGTCGCGGTGCGTTCGGCGTGTCGGCGGCCTCGGGCGAGGGGATCGCTGCATTCGAGGCGTTGCTCGCGCAAAAGGCTGCCGCCGCCTTGAGCGCGGAAGACGGCCAGGCGAGCCTGGTGACACGCGCACGCCACCGCGAGGCGTTGGAAGATGTGCGTGCGGCCTTGCGTCAGGCGCGTACGCAAAGTGCGGCCGAGCTCATCGCCGAAGATCTGCGCCGGGCGGCCGATGCGTTGGGCCGCATCGTCGGCCGCACGGGTGTTGAAGATGTGCTCGACCTGCTGTTCGCCGAATTCTGTATCGGCAAATAGTCTATTTGGGCGCCTTGAGAACCTGCTTGCTCTGAAGCTTCATGCGGTTCTTTTGGTTCCACAAGATGATCCAGCCGGGGCCGTACTTGTTCGACGCGTCGTCATAGGCCTTCGTGGCAGAGCCGAAATCGTTGCCGGCGTAAACCGGTTGGCCCGTGGCGTTCTGCGGCCCGCCGGCTTTGTAGAACTGCACCACATAGGTTTCCATGGTCTGCGGTCCTCGCGTTGGGGTTGATCGAGATATTGTTACACCGCAGCGGCCTTCTTGTCACCAAGTAAGTTATTGTAATCAATTGGGAATAACGAATTTCGCATTTTGCGAATGATTTAGCGAATCGTAAGTAATTGGATTTTCTAGCATTTTTGTAATGTTTCGCGCGAAACAAATGGCCTCAAAGTACGCCGTCGAATTGACGTTGGCGCTACGACTGAATAGGTTGCGCCCTATGGTTTCGAGCCGTGATTTCGATGTGATTGTGATTGGCGGTGGCCACGCCGGCTGCGAGGCTGCGGCCGCGTCGGCGCGCGTCGGTGCGCGCACGCTGTTGCTGACACTCGATCCGAGCAAGATCGGCGAGATGAGCTGCAATCCGGCGATCGGCGGTTTGGGCAAGGGTCATCTCGTGCGCGAGATCGATGCCCTCGACGGCATCATGGGCCGTGCGGGCGATCGCGCCGGCATTCAGTTTCGTGTGCTGAACCGTTCCAAGGGGCCGGCCGTGCGCGGCCCGCGCGCCCAGGCGGATCGCAAGCTCTATCGCCAGGCCGTGCAGGCCCTATTGGCCGAGCAACCCAATTTGACCATTGCGGCCGGCGAGGCTGCCGATATCGAGATTGGGCCCGATGGGGCGGTTGCCGCCATCGTGACGGCGGCAGGCGTGCGGCTCGGCTGCGGCGCTGTCGTATTGACGACCGGCACGTTTCTGCGCGGCCTCATACATATTGGGCTCGAGAAGATCCCGGCCGGTCGGGTCGGCGAGAAACCGTCGCTGGCGCTGTCCGATACATTGGCGCGGCTGGGTTTTCCGCTCGGGCGCCTCAAGACCGGAACGCCGCCGCGTCTCGATGGCGGGACGATCGATTGGGGAGGGCTCGAAATGCAGCCCGCCGACGATCCGCCGGAGCCGTTTTCGACGCTCACGGCCCGCATCGATGTGCCGCAGATCGAATGCGGCATCACCTATACGTCGCCGGCCACGCATGCGCTGATCCGCGCCAACCTGCACCAAGCACCGATGTATTCGGGCCAGATCGAGGGTGTTGGCCCGCGCTATTGCCCGTCGATCGAAGACAAGGTCGTGCGTTTTGCCAGCCGCGAGCGCCATCAGATTTTCCTCGAACCCGAAGGCCTCGACGATTCGACCGTCTATCCCAACGGCATTTCGACGTCGCTGCCTGAGGCCGTCCAGCTCGAAATCCTCAAGACCATCCAAGGCCTTGAGAATGCAACGATGCTGCGGCCGGGATATGCGATCGAGTACGATTTTATCGACCCGCGCGCCCTTGCCCCCACGCTCGAAACCCGCTTGCTGCCGGGCTTGTTCCTTGCGGGCCAAATCAACGGCACGACCGGCTACGAAGAGGCCGCTGCCCAGGGTTTGATGGCCGGCCTCAATGCCGCCCTGAAGCTCGCCGGGTCGCCCGCTTTCACGCTCGACCGGGCCGACGCCTATATCGGCGTCTTGATCGACGATCTGGTCACACTCGGCACGCGCGAGCCCTATCGCATGTTTACGAGCCGGGCCGAGTATCGCCTCACTTTGCGCGCCGACAATGCCGACCAGCGTTTGACCGACAAGGGCCTCGCCATTGGCTGCGTTGGGTCCGTTCGCCAAGCGGCTTGGGCCCGGAAAGCGTCCGACCTTGCCGCCGCGCGCGATCTCGTGACCCGCCTTGCGGAAAGTCCGTCCAAACTCGCCAAGCGCGGTTTTGCCGTCAATCAAGACGGTGTGGCGCGCACGCCGCTCGATCTATTGGCGCTGCCGGGTGTGGATTGGGCTGCCCTCGGGCGCGCATGGCCGGAATTGGCGGCCCTGCCGCCGGCGATTGCGACGCAGATCGAAATCGACGCGCTTTATCGCGGTTACTTGGTGCGCCAGGACGCGGATATCCGCACCTTCCGCCAGGATGAGGGGCTGCAGCTGCCGCCCGACCTCGATTATGCAGCCCTCCAGGCCCTATCGAGCGAAGTGCGCCAGAAACTGGCGCAAATCCGCCCCGCCACGATCGGCCAGGCCGCCCGCATCTCCGGTGTGACCCCTGCAGCGCTGACTTTGCTGCTGCGCTACGCAAAGCGCGCCGCGTGACCCCGGACCGTTTTCGCCAAGCGACCGATGTTTCGCGCGAAACAATAGAGAAGCTCGTTATCTATCAGAGACTTCTCGAAAAATGGCAGGCCAAGATCAATCTTGTGTCGGCAACGACGCTGCCGGATATCTGGCTGCGCCATTTTCTCGATTCTTGGCAGGTGCTGCCAACGCTCGGCGAGGCGGCAACCATCGCCGATCTCGGGGCCGGGGCCGGCTTTCCGGGGCTGGTCATCGCCATCTGTGCGCCCGCCAAGACCGTGCATCTGATCGAGTCGGACGCGCGCAAATGCGCGTTCCAGATCGAAGTGGCGCGCGAGACCGGGGCCAAGATCCAGATTCACAATCGCCGCGCGGAAGCGATGGCGGGCAATCTGCAGGTCGCCGCCGTCACGGCGCGCGCCCTTGCATCGCTCGACAAATTGCTGCCCCTGGCCGTGCCCTTGCTGGCGGCCGACGGGTTATGCACGTTTCTCAAGGGGGCAACCTACAAAGCCGAATTGACCCAGGCGGAAAGCGCGTGGCATATGCGCGTGTCCGCCGTTGCTTCCCTGACGGAGCCGGACGCTGCCGTTTTGACGCTGCGGGAAATCAAGGCGCGGGACATCAAAGCAAAGTGACGCAAAATTCTCCGTCCAAGCCGCGCATCCTGGCAATCGCCAACCAAAAAGGCGGGGTCGGCAAGACCACGACTGCGATCAACCTCGCCACGGCCCTGGCGGCCGTCGGCAAGAAGATCCTCGTGGTCGATCTCGATCCGCAGGGCAATGCCTCGACCGGTTTCGGCATCCCGCCCGAAAATCGCGATGTCGGCTCCTACGACGTGCTGATCGGAAATGTGCCCGCGGCCGAGGCCATCCGCCCCTCGATCATCCCCGGCCTGAGCGTGTTGCCGGCCACGGCCGATCTTGCGGCGGCCGAGCTCGAACTCGTCGATCTCGACCGGCGCGAATATCGTTTGGCCGATGCGATCGTCGAAGCCGTCGGCCGCCTGTCGCTCGATTATGTGATGATCGACGCGCCGCCGTCGCTGGGCCTGCTCACGCTCAACGCGCTCGTTGCAGCCGACGCCGTTCTCGTACCCTTGCAGTGCGAGTTTTTCGCTCTCGAGGGGCTGTCCAATCTCATGCGCACCATCGACCGCGTGCGCGAGCGCCTCAACCCCAGGTTGACGATCCAAGGCGTGGTTCTGACCATGTTCGACAAACGCAGCAATCTGAGCGAAGCCGTTGCCGCCGACGTGCGCCAGCATTTGGGCGATCTCGTCTACGAAACGGCGATCCCGCGCAATGTGCGCATTTCCGAAGCGCCGTCGCACGGCAAGCCTGTGCTGCTTTACGATCTGCGCTGTGCGGGCAGCCAAGCTTACGTGATGCTGGCGAGCGAACTCTTGAAGCGCGAAGCAGCCCTTGCAGCCGAGGTCGTGGCATGAGCCCGGCCGACGCCAAGAAGGGGCTGGGTCGCGGCCTCTCGGCCTTGCTCGGCACGCCGAGCGGGGCAACGGCTGCCGCCTCGGCCGAGGGCCCGCGTGCCGCACGCCTGATCGCGGTCGGCAAGATCCGCCCGGGCACGTTCCAGCCGCGTCGTTCGTTCGATGCCGACGCCCTTGCCGAGCTCACCGCCTCGGTGCGCACGCAAGGTGTGCTGATGCCGATTCTGGTCCGCCGCGATCCCAAAGATCCGACGGGCTACGAACTCATCGCGGGCGAGCGTCGCTGGCGTGCAGCGCAAGCGGCCCAGCTGCACGAGATCCCGGCCGTCGTCAAAGATCTCGGCGATCGCGAAGCGCTCGAGGCTGCCCTTGTCGAAAATCTGCAGCGTGCGGATCTCAACGCGATCGACGAGGCTGCGGGCTATTGCCGCCTCATCGACGAAATGGATTTCACGCAAGAGCGCGTGGCCCAAGCGCTCGGCAAGAGCCGACCGCATGTCGCCAACACGCTGCGCCTGCTCGATCTGCCGGCGGTTGCACAAAAGCTCGTGGCCGAGGGCAAACTGACGCCCGCACATGCCCGCGTGGCGTTGATGGCGCCCGATCCGGGTGCGTTTGCCGAAATGGTCGCGCAAGAAGGCCTCACCGTGCGTGCGGCCGAAGCGCGACTCAAGGAACTTGCCGATCCGAAACTCGCCAAGAAAAAGCTGAAACAAGCGCCCAAGGGCTCGGCGCGCGACGCCGATACGCGCGCCATCGAGCGGCGCTTGACCGAGGCGTTGGGCCTCAATGTCGAGCTGAAACCGCGCAAGAACGGGGCGGGCGAACTCGTGCTGCACTACGCGACACTCGACCAGTTCGACGATCTGCTGGCGCGTCTCGAGCAGGACCCTAAGGCCGCTAGATAAAGCGGTTACCCGCCTCGTCTTCGGTCAAGCGCAGAATCATCGCCTGGCCGTTGACGGCCCGGCTCCAAATCCAGCCGACCATGCCGAGCCGTTCGTCGAGCTGCGAAAACAGACTGCGATTGTGCGACCCCGCCGGGAAGGGCGGCGTTTCGGCGGCGGCCAGCGCCACGACAACCGCCACGACCGGCAGCACGGGCGCCAAAAACCGAATGGCGCGGCGCCGGCGCAAGGCAACAGTCAGAATCAAGCCGCACAGGGCCGCAAGATTGGCCACGATCGCCAACAGCGACAGCGCCATCGACATTGGCGGCAGCAAGATGGCGGCCGTTGCGTCGCGCAAGACCGCCGCATCGTCGCTTTTGCTGCGCGCGAGCACCGCTTGCGTGCGCGCATCGAGCGGCATGCCCATCTGTGCGGCCATTTCGGCTTCGGCGAGGCGCGCGCGCACCGAGGCGATTTCGGGTTTGTCGCCTGTCAGGCGCGCGGCAAGATTGAGCAAGGCAAGGCGCTGCGTATCGTCGCTGAGACCGTTCGCGTCGCCGAGCTCGGCATCGGTCGCACCGCCATGGAACAGCGCGTCGCGATAGATCGTGAGGTACAGCGCCTCGCGCTGCAACGACGTCGGCACTTGCGCGAGGACTTCGTCGTAAAGCCGGTCGATCACGGCAAAACACCCGGCCCACAGCAGCAGGAAACCGACCGGCAAACCCCACGAGAAACGGCGCCACGCGCGCGCCAAAAAGGGGCGCAGCACGAACAGCGCAATGCCGAACGACCCCGTCGCTTTGCCGAAGCGCACGAGATCGTCGAGCCGTTCGCGATCGATCGCAGGCTGCGCCACTGTCTGGACAAGTTCGAGATTGAAGACGATTTCGGCGACGACATAGGCCACAAGAATCGTCGCAAGAACCGGCCACGCAAATGGTCGCGTCAAACTGACCGCGCGACTCCTGGTATTCACGTCACCGCTCCTGATGAGAGTTTCGGTTCGCAAAATCGATAGTGCTCCCCTGCCCCCGTGCATTCCATATCGGAAAAAGAATGGCTTATCGAGTGGCAATTTAAAGTGCGCAGCGTCACAGACTCGGCAAAAAACGCCGCAGCAGGCGATTTTTGCCGAGCCAAGCACGCACCGCCTGTTTCCAAGCCCTTGTTTTAGCGTGTGAAACCGTCTGGCCCGCAGCTTGCCATATCCCTTGCGACCAGCAATCTCTCTTCGGCCGCGGAGCCCCGACCATGACGCAATCAGCCTTGTCCGACTTGCCCCATCACCAAGGTCTGTTCAACCTGTCGAAAACCCCTGCCCAGCTCGCCGTCGTCGCCTCACAAGCCGCAGCCTCTGCACCCGCACCTGCGCCCAAAGCAACGCCGACGGCCAAACCTTCCGCACCGACCACGAATCTTGTCGCCAAACCCACACTCGCGTCGGTCGGCGGTTCGACCCAAGTGCAGCCCAAGCCGATCGCCGCCTTGCGCCGTGCGCCCGAAGCCGCCGCACCCATCAGCCGCGGTCGCTATTTGAAGACGCTCGAACACCTTGCCAAAACCGAGGAAGCCCGCTCGATCGGCCAGATCGTGGCGCAGGTGCGCGCCCGCGAAGTCGAACAAGCCGTGCAGCTCGCCGCGCGCGCCCGCGCGCGTTACCTCGCCTGCGTCGTCGATCTGGGGGCGAACCGCGCGCCTATTTCGCGCAACAATATCGAAGAGCTTGCCGCCTTGCGCAAAGCGCACGAGGAACTAACCGAAGGCATCGACGCGCTGACCAATGCGATCCGCGAAGGGCTTATCGACATTGTCGGCGTCGGCGAGTAGCGCTTCGGCTTAAACCCCGATATCGGGATTGAAGATGCGGCTGCCGCGCTTGGCGTTGCCGCTCCCGAACAACGACGCGCCGCCGCGCACGGATTCGACGAGCGGCTCGGCCAGCAGCGCCATCGCCATGATCGTCTCGGGTTTGAGCGCCGCCCCTTTGAGGCCGAACTGATTGGCGAGCGCTTGCAGCTGCGGCGGCAAGGCGGGTGTTGCGGCCGCAGCTTGCTTGGGGGCGGGCTTGGCGGCCGGTGCTTCGGCCGACGCGATCGCGGCGACATCGGCCACATCGCGCGTCATTTTGGATTCGAAAAACCGATAGACCTGGTCGAGCGTGCGCGCCCGCCCGCTTCCATCGTAGAACACGCCGCGATTGGCGGATGCGGCTTCCGGGAACTGCGTTGCCGCAATGCGCTGCGGGTCCTGCCGATAGCTCGCAAGGAACCGCGTGGCGCCGCCAGCACCCAGGAAATGCGCAAGATAAAGATCGGTTGCGTTGACGCCGGAGCCCAGCGCGTTTTCGAGCTGGTTGTAGTTGCTGCGCGCGAACTCCGCCGCCATCGAACTTGCCGCGCGCGGATCGAAACGCAGATCGAGAATGGTTTTGCGCGCAGCCGCGTCGCGCACTTTGGGTCCGCCGCCGAAATCGTCTTCGATCTGGGCCGCGTACTGGCCGAGCCCGTGTTTGGCGCCGTGCTGGCGCACGGTGTTGAGCCACGTGCTCTCGATGAACTGATAAAGCCCGGAGGCCGACGAGGTGCGCGCTTTGGCACTCGGGTCGAAGCTCGATTCCGTCTGCGCTTTGGCGAGCATGAATTTGAAATCGACACCGCTGCGTTTCGAGGCGTCGCGAATCGCGTCCACGACCTCGCGCGACGCACCGCGCGGGCTGGGATCGGCTTGGCCGATGGCTCGAGACGTGGGAATGCTCATGATTCGAGCATCTTACGTCCAGAATAGTAAAGATTTCACTAAATTTGATGCGAATTGGCTTAACGCCGGGCGGCCTGTGCGGCCATTTGGGCGAGCGCCATCAAGCTGCGCTGTGTGATGAGCTCGGCCGGCATGCCGCCGCTCGATTTGCATTGGATCTCGGCTTCAAGCAGCCGTTCGAGCGCCAGCACGATGCGCGGCTGCGGCCAGCGTGCGAGCTGGGTCTTGAACGGCCCGACCTCTTTGTAAAAGACCTTGGGCCAAAGTTTGCCCATCGCGGCGTCGGCACTGAGGCCGCGCCCAATGTCGGCCTGCACGCTTTGCAGCCGCATGAAGTGCCGGGCAGTCATGCGCAGAATGCCGATCGGGCTGTCGCCTTCGCTCGATACGCGCCCATAGGCGCGCTCGAGCCCGGCAAGGTCGCCAAGTGCGGCCGCCCGGATCACATCGTCGAGATCGATATCGGCCGAATCGCCGATTACGGCGCGGCAATCCTCGAGCGTCAGCGTGGCCCCTTTGCCGGCGTAAAGGGCAAGCTTGTCGAGTTCGCTGCGCGTGATCGCGCGGTCGCCGCCGAGCCGGGCCGCGAGCCAGTCGAGCACCTCGCCCGAGGCTTTGACGCCGTTTTGCGACAGGGTCTCGGAAATCGTGCGCGCAAGATCCGGCCCTTCCTCGTGGTAGCAGGCGATCGCGGCCGCGTTGTCGGCACCTTCGCAGAGCTTGCGCAGCTTCGATTTGCCGTCGAGTTCGCCCGCTTCGATCACCACGAGCCCGTCGCCCTTGGGGTCTTCGAGCAGATTCTCGACCGCCGTCGCGATGTCGTTGCCGGCCCCGCGCACCCGCACCACGCGCCGGCCGCCAAGCATCGAGATCGCGGCCGCTTCGTCGGCGAGTTTGGCGGGGTCGTCTTTGATTGCCTCGGGCGAGATGTCGGCGACCCGAAACGGGTCGGCCAGATCGGGCACGATCGTGCGCGCGATCTGCTCGGCGCGCTCGCGCACGAGCCCTGCATCGGGACCGTACAAAAGAACCGCACGCGCCGCAGGATCCGGGCGTTTGGCGAAACTCGCAACGGCTGCACCTTTAATGACCATGGCGCCGACGATAGCAGTTTGCTAAGCCCTTTTGCGATGGCCGACTCATCCGATCAGATTTTCACCCGCGCCGCTGCCGCCCACGCCGCCGGCGACTTCGAAACCGCCTTGCAGGGCTATGTCGCCGTGCTGAGCGCCGATGCCAAGCGGCTCGATGCGCTGGACGGGCTTACGCGGATTCTCGAAACCGTGCGCACGCAGCAATTCCATCCGGGCCTTGCGGGCTTGCTGGAGCGCACCCTCGGCACCCAAGCAGCGCGCCGCGACGGCTTGGTGCGCAGTGCCGAAGCCCAGCTTGCGCTCAAATACCGCATGGCCGATCCAAGTGCGGTTCCCTCGCCCGACATTCTCGACGCGTTTGCGCGCGACGGTTTGCTGCTGGTGGTCCTGCATCTGGGGCTTATCGGCGATCCGGTCGTCGAAGCGTTTTTGTGCCGTGCCCGCCGCGCTTTGTGCGCGCCCGACGCCAAGCCCAAATTGCTGGCACTGGCGATCGCCTTCGCCCAGCAAGCCTTCAACAACGACTATGTCTGGCCGGTAACGGCCGAAGACGAGGCCGCGCTTACGTTTGTTGCGGGCGACGAATTCGGCGTTGCACGGCGCGCGATGTTCGGGCCTCTCGATCCGGCAGCGGCAAGCTTCCCCACGCTCGGCGCTTATATGGCGGAGCGCGCGAAATACGAATCGGCGCTGCAATCGGCCGAGCAGCGCGTTGTGTCGATGTATCCGCTGACGCCCGATGCGTTTGCGCTGGCAACCGCGCGCGACGCGCACGCGCCCACGCCGCGTTGGCAGGGTTTGCGCTTGCCCGGCCGCATCGATATTCGCGCCGGCCTCAGCCGCCAATATGCATGGGCGGGTCCGTTCCCGGAATTCGCCCCGCCGTTGCTGGCGCTGGTGCCGTCGGCCGGTACGTGCCATCTGGCACTGTCGATGGCCGTCGGCTACGACAATGTGCAGGTCGAAGCCACCGACCTCTCGCGCCGGGCGCTTGGCTTCGGCCTTGCCCAGGCCGAGGCGATCGGCGTGCCCAACATCCATTTTTCGCAGGCCGATCTGGTCGATTTGCCGAAGACCGGGGCCGGTTGGGGCCATGCCGAAGCGCTCGACGTGCTCGGTGCCGCAGCTGACCCGCGCGTCTGCGTGGCTGCCCTTACGCAGGTACTCGCACCGGGAAGTTTCCTGCGGCTGGGTGCGCCCGGCAAAAGCGGCCGCGCGTTTTTCGCCAAAGCGCGCGAAACCTTTCGGGCCGCCGGCGCGCATAGCGATTTTGCGGCACTGCGCCGCTGGCGCGCCGACATTCTGGCGGGCACATACGGGCCCGATTTGCAGCGCGACTTGCCGCTCTGGCCCGGATTCCATACGGCCGCCGCGTTGGCCGAATTCGGCCTGCAGTCTTACGACAATAGTTTCGACATTGCGGACTTGCGCGCGCTGCTCGAAGGTTTGCCGGTCAAGTTTCTGGGCTTCGAGTTCGACCCCGGCACGCTGCAGAGCTACAAAAAGAAGTTCCCGGCCGACTCGACCGGCGCGGATCTCGGCAATTGGCAGAAGTTCGAAGCGGCGCGCCCCGCGCCGTTCGATTTCTATCGCTTCTGGCTGTTGCGCGTCTGAGATAGCCCCATCTGTGCCGCCCGCGCACAAGTTCTGTGCGCGTGTGGTTTTGTCGTGCCGTGCGCGCAATCTTGGGCTCCTTCGACCCCGTCAAAGGAGACAGACATGCCGCTCGTGCGCATCGAATTGCCTGCCGGAAAATCCGCCGCCTGGAAGCGCGCAATCGCCGACGGCGTGCACGCGGCCTTGGTCGAAACGGCCGGCGTGCCCGCCGACGACCGCTTCCAGATCTTGAGCGAACAAGCGCGCGACATGCGCATCGTCGATCCGAACTATCTCGGCATTGCGCGCACGGAAGATTTCGTTCTCGTGCAGATCTTCTTGAGCGCGGGCCGCAGCGACGCGATCAAGCGCAGCCTTTACGCTGCGATCGCGCGCAACCTTGCTTCCGACCCAGGCCTGCGGCCGCAAGACGCGATGATCGCCCTTGCCGAAAACACGCGCGTCGATTGGTCGTTCGGCAACGGGATCGCGCAATACCTGCCGGGGCCGTGAGGCCCCGGTTTACACCACGATATTGACGATCTTGTTGGGCACCACGACGATCTTGCGTGCGGGCTTGCCGGCCATGGCGGTCTGCACATTGGCGACCGCCAGGGCGGCATCCTTGGCGACTTGCTCGGCCGCATCGCGCGCAATCGCGATGGTGCCGCGCAGCTTGCCGTTGACCTGAACGGCCAGCGTCACGCTTTCGTCGACCAGCAGCGACGGATCGGCCTTGGGCCAGGCCTCTTCCACCAGCAAGCGGTCGCTGTGGCCGAGCGCTTCCCACAGCGATTCGCCGAGATGCGGCACCATCGGGCCGACGAGCTGCACGAGGATCTCGTAGCCGCGCCGCCGAACCCAATCGGCACCGGCGGCCTTGGGATCGAGATCGCCCAGCGTGTTGGCAAGCGTGCGGATCTGTGCGACCGCCACGTTGAAGCGGAAATTCTCGAGATTTTCCGAGACCGACGCGATCGTCTTGTGCACGGCGCGCCATGCGGCATCGGCTGCCGGAGCAAGCGTGTCGGGCTGCGGCGCGTCCTTGGCGGCAAACGGCACGTCGGGTTCGGTCACGTCGCGCCACAGGCGCTGCAGGAAGCGGAAAGCACCATCCACGCCCGCTTCGGTCCATTCAAGATCGCGCTCGGGCGGGCTGTCCGACAGCATGAAGAGGCGTGCCGTATCGGCCCCGTATTCGTCGATGATGCGGCCCGGGGCGACGACGTTCTTCTTGGATTTGGACATGACCTCGCGCCGCCCGACCGTGACGGGCTGGCCCGTCGCGATCTCGATCACGAGATTTTCGGATTTGCGCTCGATCTCTTCGGGATAGAGCCATTTGCCCGCGGCACTTTTGTAGCTCTCGTGGCAGACCATGCCTTGCGTGAACAGGCCGGCAAACGGCTCGTCGAGATTGGCATGGCCGGTGGCGCGCATCGCGCGCGTGAAGAAGCGCGAATAAAGCAGATGCAAAATCGCATGCTCGACGCCGCCCACGTACTGGTCCACGGGGAGCCAGTAATCGACTGCCTTGCGGTCCACGGGATTGGCGTCGCGCGGGCTGCAGAAGCGCGCGAAGTACCACGACGAATCGACGAACGTGTCGAACGTGTCGGTCTCGCGTCGCGCCGGCTTGCCGCATTTGGGGCAGCCGACATATTTCCAGGTCGGGTGATGGTCGAGCGGATTGCCCGGCTTGTCGAAGCGCACATCGTCGGGCAGCTTGACCGGCAATTCGCTCTTCGGCACGGGTACGACGCCGCACGTGTCGCAATGCACGACCGGGATCGGGCAGCCCCAATAGCGCTGGCGGCTGACGAGCCAATCGCGCAGGCGCCACACGACCGTGGGCTCGCCCGTGCCGAGATTTTTGAGTTTCTCGCCGACCCGCGTTTTGGCGTCTTCGACCTCGAGCCCGTCGAGGAAATCGGAATTCACGAGGCGGCCGGGGCCGGTATAGGCCTCCTTCGAAATGTCGATTTTTTCGCCCTCAGGCGCCACGACGGCGACGATCGGCAGGCCGTATTTGGTCGCAAAATCCCAGTCGCGCTGGTCGTGCGCGGGGCAGCCGAAGATGGCGCCCGTGCCGTAGTCGATCAGCACGAAATTGGCGACCCAAACGGGCAGCGTCTTGCCGGCCACAAACGGGTGGGCGACGCGAAGCCCGGTGTCGAAGCCTTTTTTCTCGAGCTGTTCGACGACGGCCGCCGACGTGCCCGCGCGCTGGCACTCGGCAACGAAGCCAGCGAGGGCGGGGTTTGCGGCGGCAAGTTCGGCTGTGAGCTTGTGGTCGGGCGACAAAGCGAGGAAAGAAGCACCGAACAGCGTGTCTGGCCGCGTGGTGAAAACCTCGACATTGTCCGAGCGCCCTTCAAGCGCGAAGCGCACGTAAGCGCCCGACGATTTGCCGATCCAGTTTTCCTGCATCAGCCGCACTTTTTCGGGCCAACGATCCAGCGTGCCGAGGGCCGACAGCAGTTCCTCGGCGTAGTGCGTGATCTTGAAGAACCACTGCGACAGTTTTTTCTTCTCGACCGCCGCACCCGAGCGCCAGCCCTTGCCGTCGATGACCTGTTCGTTGGCGAGGACGGTCTGGTCGATCGGGTCCCAATTGACGAAGGCTTCCTTGCGGTAGACGAGGCCCTTCTCGAAGAAATCCAGGAACAGCGCTTGTTCGTGCATGTAGTAGCCGGGATGGCACGTCGCGATTTCGCGCGTCCAGTCGATGGCGAGGCCCACGCGCTTCAATTCGCCGCGCATCGTGGCGATGTTGTCGTAGGTCCATTTGCCGGGATGGATCTGCATGTCGCGTGCGGCGTTTTCGGCCGGCAGGCCGAACGCGTCCCAGCCCATCGGGTGCAGCACGTTGTAGCCCAGCGCCTTGCGATGGCGCGCCACCACGTCGCCGAGCGTGTAGTTGCGCACATGGCCCATATGGATGCGGCCCGACGGATACGGAAACATCTCGAGCACGTAGTATTTGGGCTTCGTGAAATCGTCGCTCGGCTCGAAGGCGCGCAGCTGTTCCCAGCGCTGCTGCCACTGGGTTTCGGATTCGCGGAAATTGTAGCGGGCCATGTCGGTTCAAACTCGTTTCGGGAAAGGGGCAGCGACGCGCGGGCGTGTCAAAATAGAGAATCAAACGCGCTGCGCAAGCCCGGCGTCGATGGCCGCACGCCAGCTGCGCGCAAAGCCCTTTGCGTCGAGCAAACGGCTGTGCGCGAGCGTCGCGCGCATCTGCGCGCGCGTGGCCCGCCAATGCCCGACCTCGGCGGCCAGTTGGGCGGCCAGTGCGACGCAACTTGTCGCGTCCTCGGCCACGAGCTGCGGCAGCCCTGCTGCCGTGAGCAGCGACGCGCCGACGCGGGCGGCGTGCCGGTCGCCGCGCAGCGTGACGACGGGTACACCCATCCACAGCGTTTCGCAGGTCGTGGTGGTGCCGTTGTAGTTCAGGGGATCGAGTGCGATATCGACCTCGCGGTAGAAATCGAACGGATCTTCGCTGCGGCCGCGAAAATCGAGCCGTGCGGGATCGACATTGCGCGCGGCAAACAGCTTTTGCACGTTTTCGCGCGCGGCTGCGTGTTCGAACAGGCGATTGTAGCGCAGCAGCAGGCGCGCTTGCGGCACCGCGGCCAGAATATCGGCCCACAAGGCGATCGTCGCAGGTCCCACTTTGAGGAAATTGTTGGCCGAGCCGAACACGATGGGGGCATCGGCCGCGCGCTCGAAGATCGCGGGCGCGTCTTCCGGCGGGCCGTAGCACACGAAGCAGCCGTCGATATGCAGCAGCGTCTCGGTGTTGAAGGGCTCGGCAATGCCCGGCGGATCGGTGATCGCATCGACGAGCCGGAAATCGACGGCGCGCAGGCCCGTCGAGTGCGGATAGCCGAGCCAGGTCGCCTGATAGGGGGCGAGCCTGCGCGCGAAAGCGGGCAGGCGGTTGCCCTGCGTGTGTCCGGTGAGGTCGACCAGCAGATCGATGCGATCGGCGCGCAGTTTGGCGGCAAGATCGTCCTCGTCGAGGCTGGCCACCGGATGCCACCCGGCGGCGCGCGCGGCAAGCGTGTCGCTGATCGCGTCGCCGCGCGGGGCGTCGAAATAGAGATGGAGCTGCGTTTCGTCTTGGGCCGTTCCTTCGAGCAGCGGGCGCACGAACCACGCGACGGGATGGCGCCGCAGATCGGGCGACAGCAGGCCGATCCGCAGACCGCGTGTGCCGCCGAGATTCACGGGCGCGAATTTCCGCGTTCGGCCCGCCTGCGCAATCTTCGCACCCCAAGCACTGTGGCGTTGTGCGAGCAAACCAGGCGACAAAGCATCGTCGTAATTGGCGTAGAACAGCGCATCTTGCGCCAGTTCGGGCATGGCACCGTGTTCGCGCACGAGCGTTTGCACCTGCGCGTTGCGTGCTTGTGCCACGCTGCACTCGATCAAGCCCAGTGCCGCATCGCGCCGGCAGGCGGGATCGCCAAGGCAGCGCTGCCAGTGGCGCTCGGCTTCGTCGATGGTGCCGCGTTGGAGCAGGGCGCGCGCCAAATTCATGCGCGCTTGGTTGAAGCCGGGATCGAGATCGATCGCGCGGCGAAACGCATCGATATCCGACGTGCCGCCGGCGTTTTTGCCGTCGCGCAAGGAACGCACATTGCCGAGATTGTTCCAAAGCTGCGGCACCGACGGCGCTTTGGCGACGGCGCGTTCGAGCGTGGCCACGGCGGCGTCGTGCAGGCCAAGTGCGGACAAGACCATGCCTAAGCGGCTCAACAGATCGAGATCGTCGGGTGCCAGCACAAGCGCGCGCTCGAAAGCCAGGCGCGCCTGCGCAAAATCGCCGCATTCCATCGCTACGGCGCCGAGTGCGTGCCAGGCGGCGGGCTGGCCCGGATATGAGGCGCATAATTCGTGTGCCGCCCGCAGAGCCCGTTTATTCGGCCCGACTTTCGCTATGTCGTTGAGAAGCTTCGTAAAACGCTTCTCTGCCGAACCGGCAATCGACATTCAGCGCCCGGCAGTCCTGATCTGCCGCGCGCGCACCAGAATCGCGTTTTCGATATTGACCGGGCTTTGCGGATCGACGGCGGCATCGACCCAGTTGCCGCTGCCCTCTTGGCGCTGCCGGAAGACCGAGACGCGCACGCCGTCGGCCCGCAATTCGCGGCCCAGAATGAAGATATTGAGCTTCAAACGCTCGCTCGGCGTTTCGGTTGGCGTAAACCAATCGGTGATGATGACGCCGCCGAACGGATCGGCCGAAACGATCGGCATGAACGAGATCGTATCCAGCGTTGCGCGCCACAACAGCGCGTTGACGCCGATACCCGTCCCCTGCTCCTCGGCCCGGCGGTTGCCGAAACTGATGCCGTCGCCGCCGAAAACGCTCGATTGGTTCAGCAATTCGGGCGGCGCATATTGCCTGTCGCTCCCCGGCACGGGCTGGGGATACGTATATTTTGTGTCGCCGGTGCAGGCGCCTGCAAAAAGCGCCAGCGCCAGCGCGCCAAGCGGCAACAGTTTGAACTTGTTCAACATCGGCAGCACCCTATCGCAGGTCGAAAATTTTGGCCAACGCTTTGTCGGCCCCTTGGCACCGTCGTGTGCCATCGCTTAAACTCGATATAGGAACGGCGCTCCCTCGCACCAAATGCCGTGGCTCAAGCTGTTTTGTCGGCAAAACCGTTCGAAACCGCGCCTGCCCGGGCCAAACTGTGACATAAGCACCACAGGCGGCCCCAATACGGCCCGCCTAATGACTTGATTGATTGACCTTAAAAGTACGATTTGCGATTACTGTCGCGCTGCTCCGGCATGAAACCAGCCGCGCAGGCCGCTCTTTTCGCGACCATCTAGGAGAAAAACGAATGAATAAGTTTCTTTTCGGCACCACGGCCCTTGCCGCTGTCGGTTTCGCTCTCGTAGCGACGCCCGCAGCCGCCCAGGGTTTCAAGTCGACCAACTTCGACTTCACGGTCGGCGGCTATGCTCGCCAGTTCTTGGCCGCAGTTGGCAACGAAGGCAACAAGACGGTTTCGGCCGCCGGCGCCTTCTCGCAGACGACGGACGTGCAGGGCTTCGACCAGATGTCGGACTTCCGCTTGATCATCACGGCTGCCACGACGCTGTCGAACGGCATCCGCGTCGGCCAGCGCCTGGATTGGGACGCTCTCGCCCCGACCTCGGCTGCCTCGAGCCAAATCCGCCGCAACTGGTCGTTCATCTCGGGCGGCTTCGGTGAGTTCCGCATCGGCTCTTCGGATGCCGTGTCGCAGGTCATGTGGGTCGGCGCTCCGGACGCGTTCACGGGTCCGAGCTCGGTCAACGACGGCAAGATGTACGACGCAATCGTCCAGCCGACCAAGTCGGGCACGTCGGACTCGCCGTTCACGACGAACATCCGCTTGTTCGATCGTTCGGCGAACAAGATCACCTACATCACGCCGCGCTTCGAAGGGTTCCAGCTCGGCCTGAACTACACGCCGGAAGCTTCGCAGAACATCAACGGCAGCTTGGCCACCAACGGTTCGTACCGCTACGGCTACGCCGCCGCGCTGAACTACACCAACACCATCGCGGGCGTTGCGGTTCAGGGCTACGGCACGTACCTCGCTTGGGAAAAGCCGTCGGACTTCAACTACCAGATCGGCCAGGCCGGCACGGTCAAGCCGAAGTCGCCGTACGTGTACGGTCTCGGCCTCAACCTCGGCTACATGGGCTTCAACCTCGGCGGTTCGTGGGCCAACTACAATGACGGCGTGAACGTGACCCGCGGCAACACGGGCATCGCGCAGGCCTTCAGCAACCAGTTCACGATCGACGGCAACGCCTACGAATACGGCATCGGCTACACGTTCGGTCCGGCCGTGGTTTCGTTGAACGGCTTCTACGGCGAAAACGACGCCAGGCTGATCAACAGCACGACGGGCATCCGCAGCGACATGTCGGGCGACGAAAAGCGCACGGCCTACGCACTCAACGCCAACTACACCTTGGCGCCGGGCGTTTTGGTCATGGGCTCGCTGTTCTGGGCGAAGCACGAAGGCAACCAGGTTGCCGGCGGCACGAACTCGAACATCACGAACAAGGCGACGGGCGCTCTCGGCGCTCTGATCCTGAACTTCTAATCCTGTAAACCACCGCAGGGTTCGGGTCGAGAAAGGGCGGCGCAAGCCGCCCTTTTTTCGTTTGAAGATTCGAGAAAACGCCATCATGCCGAACGGCGAAATGGGAATTGCGACGCGACTCGCCGCTGTCCGCGCGCAGATCGCACAAGCGGCACGCGCGTCCGGTCGGGATCCGGCCGATGTGCGGCTCGTCGCTGTCGCCAAAACGCATGGAATCGCGGAAATCGCCGAAGCCCTTGCTTGCGGTCAAACCGATTTCGGCGAAAACCGCGTCCAGGAAGCGCAAGCCAAGTATCCGATCTTGCGAGCTGACGGCCACACGCTGTCGCTGTCGCTGATCGGCCCCTTGCAGACAAACAAGGTCAAAGAAGCCGTCGCCCTTTTCGACGAGATCCAAACGCTCGATCGCCCGAAACTCGCCGCTGCGTTGGCCGCCGAGATTGCGCGGTCCGGCAAAGCGCCGCGTCTCTGGATCCAAGTCAATACCGGTGCCGAGCCCCAGAAGGCCGGCATCTTGCCCGATGCCGCCGACGCCTTCATCGATGCGTGCCGTACCCAGCTTGGCCTCGCGATCGCAGGGCTCATGTGCATTCCGCCGGCCGACGAACCGCCCGCCCCGCATTTTGCGCTGTTGGCCGCACTCGCCGCGCGCAACGGCTTGCATCTTCTGTCGATGGGGATGAGTGCCGACTACACGACCGCCATTGCCCTCGGTGCCACGCATGTGCGGGTCGGCAGTGCCATTTTCGGCGCGCGTCCCGCAACACCGGCTTGAGTGCCGCCGATCGTTTGTCAGAGCTGTTGGGTGTTGGACCTGCGCTCGCGCTGCATGCGCGCGTAACGCTCCAAACCGGACGCCATCTGTGCGGCGAAATAGCTGTCGGCCTCGCTGCCCTCGCGCAGGCTTTGCGCCTGCAACGGCGCGCTTAGTGCGGCCTCGGCGGCATTCGTGCGGTTTGCCGGCTGCGTTTGCAAACTGGCGGTCTGGAGCGGTGCGGCCGGCATGCGCGACACGCCCACCGGCCCTGCCGGGGCGAGCGCGCGGAACCCGGCCGAGCTGTTGATCGCCGATGCGCGATACTCGACGAGCGAGCGGCCGGCGAAATTCCCGGTCGGTGCCGCGTTTTGCGCAGCCGTCGGCTCGGGCGACGTCGCCGCTGCGGTCTGAAATGCAGCCGTCGGCGCGGGGCGAGCCGGTGCCGCGACGGCGGCCGGCGTTTGCACGGGCGCTACGGCTTGCGCCGTCATGATATCCGGCCGCTCGCCGGGTGCGGCGATCCAGCTGGTCAACATATTGCCGGATTCGCCGCCGAAATTGGCGAGCTGAATGCCGCCATTTCGCGAAGGTGGCGGCGGCGGCGCATTCTGTGCGGCAAGAGACGTCGAATCGAGGGTCGGGAAATTGCCCTGATTGCCGCCGATGCCCACAGCCGCCATCACATGCCCGCTGACATCGCGGCCAGTCGAACCCTCAAGCAGCACATTGAATGCGGCCGACGCCAAACCGATCGGCCCGCCATAAAGCAGTCCGCCGACGATCTGCGCCGAAGAATCGACCTTCTTGCCGGTAATCGCGCGATAGACCCCGCCAACGACCGGCAGATGCTGCAGCGGATTTACGTAATCGAACAGGTCCGAAAAACTGCGCTTCTTCCCATCCGTCAGCACCACCTCGTCCGGAGCTTCCGGATTGGTGTTGCGATACGGACTCGGCCGCATCTCGAAACCGGCGGCTGTCGTGCGGATGGTTTGGCTGCTCTCGGTCATTGCCTGCTCAACAAAGCAATCGACAGACCAAGAGATAATTGAGCTATTCCAATTGCTTAACGATTGAGAAACAGCCCACTAAGCGGCAGAATCTACCGTTCTCGGCAATTCCTGCCGCGCAGATCAGGGACGATCGGTCGAACCGCGCGGCCGCGGATCGAAGAAAGTGAAGGCGGACGCTGCAAACGCGACGTCGAATTTGGGCGCCATCAGAGTCAGACGCGTCACGAGACCTTGCGCATCGACCACACTCCACCCGACAAGCGACAAGGGGCGGTCGGCAAAAGTCAGCACCAGGCGCCCGGCGCGCGGATCTTTCGTTTGGATCAAGGCGACCCGCAATGCCGCGGGACTGCGCTCGATCGAAGCCACGCTCACATCGCCCGAAAGCCGGATCGTATTGCGCACCAGCACACCGGCGGGCGTGGCGTCGATCGGCAGATAGGCGATGGTCGAGAGCCGCTTGTCGATATGCACGAACGCGCTGCCGTCGGATACAAACAAGTTCGGATTCGGCGGGTCGTATTCGAGCCGAAGCCGCCCCGGTCGCGACAGCATGAACCGCCCTTCGGCCACACTGCCGTCGGGGCCGATTTGCAGGAAGCGCGAATCGAGCGTGCGCACGGTTTCGAGATAGGCTTCGACGCGCGCAATATCTGCGGCGTCGCGTGGGTCGGCCGTTTGCGCAAGGGCGGCGAAGGGGGCTGCGGCTGCGGCCGCGGCCAAAAACGCGCGGCGCGTGCAAATGCGGTCCGCCATGTTCAATTTTCTCGCCATCGGTCGCGTTAATGCCGCACAATTGAGGTCCAAACAAGGCGGAACATGCGATGCCAAAACGCTTTTCTTATCCTACCGATCAAGCGGCCCTCGATGCGCTGTTCAACAATCGCGCGGCGGTACCCAACTTCGAGGCAACCACAGCGGCATGGGCCCGCGACGGTGCTGCCGCACTGAAAGCGCCCGGATGGCGTCGCGATGTCGCCTACGGCCCGGGCCTCAACGAAAATCTCGATCTTCTGGCGCCACCCCGCAAGGGCGCAGCCCGTGCGCCGTTGTTCGTGTTCATCCATGGCGGGTATTGGCAAGCGCTCGACAAGAGCGACGTGCGCGGGCTCGCACCCGCCTTTGCGGCCAAGGGCATTGCCTATGCCACCTTGAACTACGCGCTGTGTCCGGCCGTCGGCGTCGATGCGATCGCAAGCCAGATGCGCGCTGCGCTGAATTTCCTTTGGTTCCACGCGCCCGAATTCGGCTGCGATCCGCAGCGCATCTTTGTCGGCGGCCATTCGGCGGGCGGGCATTTGGCGGCAATGCTGTGCACCTTCCCCGAAACGGCCGCCCGAATCTCAGGTTGTTTCGGCGTCTCCGGCGTCTACGATCTTGCGCCTTTGATGCGCAGCTACCAGCAGCCGGTTTTGCGCCTGACCAAGCGAACGGTTGCAACCTGCTCGCCGCTGAATTTGCGCCCGCAGCCGGGCACCAAGCTGTGGCTCACAGTCGGTGCGGACGAAACGCCCGCCTTCTTGGGCCAGCAGGCGGATTTCGCCGCCGCTTGGCGCCAACAAGGGGCAACCGTCACCGTGGTTCCAGCTCCTCGCCTCAATCATTTTACGATCGTCGAGAAGGTTGCGGACTTTTCCGACCCGATCGGCCGCGCCGCCTTGACCATGATTGGCACTGGTTAGCCAGCTGCCCGGGACCCGTTTGTTGCAAAACCGCAACATTCCCGCAAAGATCGCGCTGCATTCCAAAAGCGAAACCGGTTTTGGTTCTCGAATCGGCCGAACTGGGCTAATTCTTGCTGGAACATACGCATCACTCGTCTAATGAGGGTCAAAATGTTGAAAATGCTCAAGACTTCGGCAGGATTTGGGGCAATTGCGGCTTTGTTCGGCATTTCAGTTGCCAGCACGCCTGCGCACGCGCAAATCGAAACTTCGTTCGGCACTTTTGCCCCGTCGATCACGGCCACGTCGAACTACATCTTCCGCGGTCTGTCGCAGAGCAAGAAGGGCCCGGCCATCCAGGGCAACCTGGAATACACCTACGCCGTCGGCGACTTCACGCCGTACCTGGGCGTCTTCGCCTCGACCGTCAGCTTCCCCGCCAACAACACCCCGGCCGGCACGCAGACGATCCGGCAATCGACGGAAGTCGATCTGTTCGGCGGCGTGCGCTACGCAACCCCGCTCGCCGGCTTGACGCTCGATGCGGGCTTCATCAGCTACACCTACCCGAACAACACGGCCGACCAGAACCGCTCCGGCGGCGCCAACACCTACGGCAACCCGCAATGGAACGAAGTCTACGGCAAGTTCGCCTATGATTTCGGCCTCGCGACCGCCGTGGGTTCGGTGTTCTACGCCAAGGACTTCTCGTATGCCGGCGGCCAGGCTTGGTACTACGAAGGCGGGTTCGACGTGCCGCTGCCCTACTCGGTCCTGCTCTCGGGTCGCCTCGGTCGCCAGACGATCGAGAACAACTACTCGTTCGGCGCGCCCGATTACACGACCTGGAACTTGGGCCTCTCGCGCGAAATCGAGTTCCCCTTCACCTTCACCCTGGCGGCTGTCTACTCGGACACCAACATCAAGAAGGGCTCGTCGCTGGGTCTCGACAAGGTTTCCGGCACGCAGGGTTTCTTGCTGTCGGACTCGTACGAGCAGACCAAGGGTCAGTTCTCGATCTCGCTGACCAAGAAGTTCTAAATCCTTCGGTTTCGACGGAACGGGCCGCGCCGGGCAAAACCCCGCGCGGCCCGTTTCTTTTTGGGCTGGTTTCTTTTTATGCGGGCGGCGCGCTAGAATCGGCGCGATATGAGCCGTCCGCGCATCCTGATCCTGGCCGACAATCCGCTCGCTGCCGCCCTTGCCGAAGGGCTCGAGGGGCACGGGTTTCGTGCCGAAGCGACGGCGGCCCGCGATGCGGCCCTCGCCCTTGCCGGCGCTATCGGTTTTGAAGCCGCCGTCGTCGATCGCGCCAATCTCGGGCGTCGGCCGCAGGCCGCCTTTGGCATTCTTGCGGCCGCCTTGCGCTGCCCGATCTGCCTGTTGGTGCCGCCCGGTCTGCGCGTAAAACCCACGGGGACGGACGCGCTGTTGCCCAAGCCGGTGCGGCTGCAGGCCGTGGCGGCCGCCCTGCGCACCGCATTGCGGGCAGGCGCGCACCCAGGCAGCCCGGCCCCTGCCAAAAGCCTCCGCAAGCCTGCACCACAGCTGCGTTTGGGCAAGGCGGCGTTCGACTTCGATGCGCCCGCCCGTCGCTTGCGCCATCGCCGCACCGGCGCCGAAACCATTCTGACCGAAATCGAGACGCATCTTCTGTCGATGCTGCTGCGAACGGAAGGACAGCCTGTCCCACGAGAAGACTTGCTCCGCGACGTTTGGGGCTATAATTCAAAGGTGAGCACCCGAACGTTGGAGACCCATATCTACCGATTGCGGCGCAAGCTCGAGCACGGCCAAGGCCGCGCTAAGATTCTCGAAACGGCGCCCGGCGGCTATCGCTTGGCGCTGCGCGGAAAGGAAGTGCGCAAGTGACGACCGATCGTCTTGCCGTCACCTTCTGGGGCGTTCGCGGCTCGATCCCGTGTCCAGGGCCGGCCACCGTGCGCTATGGCGGCAACACGCCGTGCCTGGAAGTGCACGCCAATGGCCGCCATTTGATCTTCGACGCGGGCACGGGTCTTTTGCCGCTCGGCCGCGACATCGCCGCGCGTGCGGCTGTGTGCGAGGCCGATTGGTATTTCACGCACAGCCATTTCGACCATATCCAAGGCATTCCGTTCTTCGACCCGCTCTACAATCCGCGCAACCGTTTCCGCATGTGGGCGGGCCACCTTGCCCCCGAAACGAGCCTGCGCGCCGTGCTGTCGACGATGATGCAAGCGCCGTTGTTTCCGATCCCGCTCGAGATTTTCACGGCCGACGTCAGTTTCAACGATTTCAAGATCGGCGACACGCTGCGCCCCGGCCCCGGCATCGTCATCAAAACGGCCCCGCTCAACCATCCCAACCGCGCCACCGGCTACCGGATCGAAGTGGCCGGCAAGTCGCTTTGCTACGTGACGGACACCGAACACGTGCCCGGCAAGCCCGACGCGAACATCCTGCGCCTCATCGAGGGTGCCGATCTCGTGATCTACGACAGCACCTATACCGACGCCGAATTCGCGAGCCACGCCGGCTGGGGCCATTCGACCTGGCAGGAAGGTGTCAGGCTTGTGACCCAGGCGAACGCCAAGCGCCTCGCGATTTTCCACCACGACCCGTCGCACGACGACGATTTCATGGACAAGGTCGCGGCCGAAGCGGCGGCGATGCGCCCAGGCACGTTCGTCGCCAAAGAAGGCCAGACGATCGAACTCTGATATCTTTTGTGCGGGGATTTTATTTGTAGGGGTCGGCCGCGTCGCGCAAGCCGTCGCCCAAGAAGTTGAAAGCCAAAACCGTGGCGATGACCGGCAGCACCGGCAGCAGCAGCCACGGATAGAGTGCGACGACGTTGATGTTCTGCGCTTCCGTGAGCAGCACGCCCCACGACGTGATCGGCGGGCGAAGCCCCAGCCCCAAGAAGCTCAGCGCGGTTTCGCCCAAGATCATGGTCGGGATCGCGAGCGTGGCCGACGCGATCAGATGGCTCATGAAGCTCGGCACCAGATGGCGGAAGATGATGCGCCGCGGCGACGCGCCCATCAGATTGGCGGCCGTACAGAAATCTTCTTCGCGCAGCGACAGCAATTTCGAGCGCACCGCGCGCCCCAACCCTGTCCATCCGATCATGCCGAGAATGAGCGTGATGCCGAAATAGATATAGAGCGGGCTCCACGACACCGGCAGCGACGCCGAGAGCGCCATCCACAAAGGCAATTCGGGGAAGGAGCGGATGATCTCGATGATGCGCTGGATCGTCATGTCGACCCAGCCGCCGTAATAGCCCGCAAGACCGCCCAAAACGATGCCGAGGATGAATTTGATCGTGACGCCGATGAGTCCGATCGTGAGCGAAATTCGCGTCCCGTAGGCAAGCCTGCTGAACACGTCGCGCCCAAGCCGGTCGGTGCCGAAGAAAAAGAACGTGCCGCCTTCGGCCGGGCACACGAAATGGATATTGCCCGCGACCAGACCCATCCATTCGTAGGCGTCGCCGCGGCAGAAAAAGCGCAACGGCTGCACCTTGTCCGGATTGGGCGCGTAGTTGCGCTTCAGCGTGTCGAGATCGAGCGAATAGTCGAGCCCGTACACGAAGGGGCCGACGAACTTGCCGTCGTGGAACAGGTGCACCGCTTGTGGGGGCGCGTAGATGAAATCGGTGTTGCGCGTTCCGCTCGCGTAAGGGGCGATCATCTCGCTCACGAGGATCGAGGCGTACATCAGCAGCAGAAAAACGCCCGACCACACGGCCAGCCGATGGCGCTTCAGTTTCCACCACATAAGCCGCCATTGCGTGGCCATGTAGTAGGATTCGAGCTTCGGATCGAGCTTCTCGCCGTCGTAGGCGTCGAACGGCTCGCGGCGCACATAGTGCGGCAGTTTTTCGTCGCTCGAAACGGGGCTGCCGCTCATTTCGTGGCCCCTCCATGCAGGCGGATGCGCGGATCGAGGGCTGCGAGTGCGAGGTCGGACAGGAAGACGCCGACCACGATCAGCACCGCTTCGATCATCAGGAACGAGCCCGCCAGATACATGTCCTGGCTGCGCAGGGCCGACAGCAGCATCGGCCCGTTGGTCGGCAGCGACATCACGACCGAAACGATGGCCGCACCCGAGATCATGTGCGGCAGCAGATCGCCGATATCCGAGATGAACGGATTGAGCGACATGCGCAGCGGATATTTGAGCAAAGCCCGCCGCGGCGGCAGACCCTTGGCTTTGGCGGTCGTGTAATACTGCTTTTGCAGTTCGTCGAGCAGATTGGCGCGCAAGCGCCGGATCATGGCGGCCGTCCCCGACGTGCCGATCACGATGACCGGAATCCACAGATGCTCGAGCACCGACAGGAACTTGCCCCACGACATGGGTGCATCGACATATTCGGGGTCCATGAGACCGCCGACCGACGTGCCGAACCACACATTGGCGAGATACAGCATCACAAGGGCGAGCAGAAACGACGGCGTGGCGAGGCCCAAGAAGCCGAGCAGCGTGAGGCCGTAATCGCCCCACGAATATTGGTGCGTGGCCGAATAGATGCCGATCGGGAACGCAACCGCATAGGTGAACAGCACGGTCACGAACGCGATCAGGAAGCTCAAAGCAAGGCGGTCGCCGATCACTTGGCTGACCGGCAGATTGTACTCGAACGACCAGCCGAGATCGCCCTGCAGAAGGCCGAACAGCCAATGGAAATACTGTTCGACCGGCGTGCGGTCGAGCCCGTATTGCTCGCGCAAGAACGCGATGCGCTCGAGATTGGCGGTCTCGCCCTGCGACTGCAATTCGGCGATCAGCGTCGACAGATAGTCGCCGGGCGGCAATTGGATGATCGTGAACACGATGGCGCTGATCGCCAACAGTGTGGGCACCATCACCAGCAGGCGGCGGATGAGATACTGGAACATGCCGTTATTTCCGCGCCTCGCCGTCGAACCAGAACGTGTCCATGCGGTGCATGCCGAAGAAGGCGCCGGGGTCCCAATTCCACACGGCCTCGCTCGGCACATTGCGCAAGCGGCGCGACACGACGACGGGCTGGCGCACATTGGCGACGATGCCGATCGACCAGACATTCTCGGCATGGTTGGCAAGCATGCGCTGCCAGATGCGCGTGCGTTCGGCCGGATCGCCCGCACGGCGCCAGGCCTCGTTGAGTTCGAGCAATTCCTTGGCGGCCGCCATATCCACCGCCTCGCCGGCCGTACCGCCGGTCTCGGCATATTGGCCCCATTTGGGCCACTGCAGATGATTCTGCGAAACGGGGGCGAGCTCTTCGGGCGAGAAATCGGCACTGGGCAAGCCGTTCTCGAGACCGATCCACACGCTCATCTTGGTTTCGCCCGCAAAAATGCGGTTGCGGAAAATCTCGCGCTGCTGCGGGCGCGAGAAGAGTTTGACGCCGGCCTGCATCCAAGAATCGTGGATCAGCTCGAGCACGTCGACCTGTTCGCTGTCTTCGCCCGCCGTCTCGACCACAACCTCGAGCGGCCGTCCGTCGGGCAGTTTGCGCACGCCGCGCGCGTCGCGCTGGGTGAGGCCCATTTCGTCGAGCAGCCGGTTGGCGGCGGCAACGTCGAAGCCGCTCCATTGATTGCGATAGGAAGGTGTATAGAGCGGGCTTGCAGGCAGCACGCTGTTGGCTCCTTCGATCGCGAGCCCGAAATACACGACCTGGTTCACTTCGCGCCGATTGATCGCAAGCGAGAGTGCCCGGCGGAAGCGCGCATCGCGCAGCAGCGTGCGCCATACCGGATCGTTGGCGTTGAGATTGGGATAGAGGGCGATATGCGCCCCCTTGGCGGTGTTCCACAGCCGCGTTTCGAAATCGTTGCGTTTGCCGGCTTGCCGCAGGAACGTGTAGTTCGCAAAAGTGAGGCCGCGCGCCTGCAGATCGGATTCGCCGGAACCCGTTTTGGCGGCGAGGATTTTGCCGTCGGCCACGTTCATCACGAGCCGGTCGATATAGGGAAGCTGGCGGCCGTTTTCGTCGATGCGGTGATAGTAGGGATTGCGCTCGAACACGAAACGCTCGGAGGGTGCGCGTGTGCGCACCATCCACGGATCGAGTGTGGGCAGATCGGGATTCTCGTTGCGGCCGACATTGTCGAGGCGATTGTGCATCTGCGCCCAATTGCGCGCATTGGCGCGGCGGGCGGCTTGCGTCAACGCGGCCGGATCGTTGTAGCGCGCATGGAACGCGCGCAGATAATGCGCCGGCCGATAGAGCGTAAGCGGTACCGGTCCTGCGAGTGCCGACAGCAGGCCCGGATTGGGTGCTTGCCATTCGTAGACAACGGTCGTGGCGTCGGGATACGTCACCTTGGGCAGTTTCCCGTCCACCAGCAGAGTTTTGACCGGTCCGCTCGGCGAGAGTTCTTTGTTGTTGGCGACGTCTTCCCAGAAATAGCGGAAATCTTCGGACGTGAAAGGCGCGCCGTCCGACCAGCGATGGCCGGGGCGCAGGCGCATCGTGAAGATGCGGTCTTCGACGATGTCGAGCGATTCGAGGAGATCGGGAGCAAGGCGCAATTCGGCATCGTAGCCCACGAGCCGCGCATAGCTGAAGGTCGAGATGATGCGCACATCCTGGGCGCGGCCTGCGAGCGTGCGGATCTCGCCCCCGTGGCGTCCGGGCTCCCAATCTTCGCGCGCAAGCTTGGTCGTGAGCGGGGTCTTGGGCAAACGCTCGGCGATCGCGGGCAAGCGCCCGGCGGCCACGTCGGCGGCGAGCGTCGGCGTTTCGATGTAAGATGCCGCCGTGGCCGGGGCCGCCAAGAGTGCAAGCGCAAGAACGAGTTTGCGGATCATGCGGTCACCCTCGGGCGCGCACAGCTGCGCAGGAGATTGTGGTCGCTGCCGCGGGCGGCACGCACCAGATGCCCGCCGCCCAGATCGATCAAGGTCGCGTCGCTCGCGGCGTCCACCGTGAAGGGTGCGGGCCACAGGCCCGGCATCGACGCACGCCCTTCCATGAGGGCGCGCAAATCGAGCGGCTTGTCGATATTGGGCTCCGGAACGGCCGACAGCAGCGCTTGCGTGTAAGGGTGGATCGGTTCCTGGAACAATTGCGCGCGCGGGGCGACCTCGACGAGACGGCCCGCGCACATCACCGCGATGCGGTCGGCCATGTAGTCGACGACCGCCAGATTGTGGCTCACGAACACGTAAGTGAGGCCGAGCGCCTTCTTGAGATCCTGCAAGAGATTGAGAACCTGCGCTTGGATCGACACGTCGAGCGCCGAGACCGGCTCGTCGAGCAGCAGCAGCTTCGGCCCCAATGCAAGGGCGCGCGCAATGCCGATGCGCTGGCGCTGCCCGCCCGAAAACGAATGCGGATAGCGGTTGAGCGCCCGGTCGTCGAGCCCGACGACGCGCAGCAATTCGCTGACCGTGGCGCGCTGGCTCTTGTCGTCGCCGATTCCGTGGATCACGAGCGGTTCGGCGACGATGTCGGCCACCGTCATGCGCGGATTGAGCGAGCCGAACGGGTCCTGGAACACGAACTGCACTTGGCGGCGATATTCGAACAGGGCCGCATCCTGCAGCTCGTGCACATTGCGCCCTTCGAACAGCACGGTGCCGGAATCGGGCGTGAGCGCACGCATGACCATTTTGGACACGGTCGTTTTGCCGCAGCCCGATTCGCCGACAAGCCCCAAACATTCGCCGCGCAGCACGTCGAAACTCACGTCGTCGACCGCCAGCACCGATTGCGGCGCACCGGCACCCAAGAAGCCCGATTTGCGGATCGTGTAGGTCTTGCGCAGATTCTGGACCTGCAGCAAGGCGCCGCGCTGTTCGCCCGTTTCGGGCGCAGGTCCGCGGTTTTCCTGACGGCGTTCGGGCGGGGCGTTGCGCCGCCGCACCATTTCGCCGAGATCGCTTTTGATCGCGCGCAGCGGCACCAGTTTTTCGCCGGGCTTCATGTCGAAGCGCGGGACCGCGTGCAGCAGCGCTTTCAGATACGGATGCTCGGGTCGGCGGAAAATATCGTCGCGCATGCCCGCTTCCATCACGCGGCCGCGATACATGACCACAACCTCGTCGGCCATGTTGGCGACCACGCCCAGATCGTGCGTGATCAGCAAGATCGCCATGCCGAGATCGTTCTGCAGATCCTTGAGGAGCTTGAGGATCTGCGCCTGGATCGTCACGTCGAGTGCCGTCGTGGGCTCGTCGGCGATCAGCAGGGCCGGGCGGCACACAAGCGCCATCGCAATCATCGCGCGTTGGCGCAAGCCGCCGGACAATTCGAACGGATAGGTCTGCAGCGCTTTTTTGGGATTGGGAAAGCCGACGCGCGCGAGCATGTCCTCGGCCAAATCGAGGGCTGCTTTTTCGTCGCGCGTCTGGTGCAGACGCACGGCCTCGGAGATCTGGTTGCCGACCGTGTGCAGCGGCGACAGCGAGGTCATCGGCTCCTGGAAGATGATCGAGATGCGCCCGCCGCGCACTTTGCGATAGGGGGCACCCTCCGGATCGAGCTTGGCAAGATCGATCGTCGTGCCGCGGTCGTTGAACAGCACCGAGCCGCGCGCAATGCGCCCGACCTTCGGCAGAATGCCCATGATGCATTGGCTGATAACGGTCTTGCCCGAACCCGATTCGCCGACCACGGCGACCGTGGTGCCGGGCCGCACGCGAAAATCCACGCCGTCGACCGCCTTCACGTGCGAATTGTGCACGCGAAAATCGATCGCCAGATCGCGGACTTCGAGGAGGTTCACGCGTTCGCCCCGCTGCTTTTCGTGCCGTCGATCGCCGCGGCATCGCCCACGGGCGGTGCCAGATGGATACCGAGTGCGTTGAAATTGGCACGGCTGATTTCGTCGATCGGCAAGTCGAGGGCTTTGGCGGCCGCGGCCGCGCGCGCGGCAAAAGCCGGGAAATGATCGGCGGCCGAATCGGCAACGACCTTCGCCGCCTCGAACTTAAGCGTCAGTTGCATCCAACCCCCCGTGCGGTCGCGCCCCGTTGCATAGAATGCAAGCTTCAGCGACCGAACTTGATCCCACCGAACACTAGCTTGCGCCGCGCCCGAAAGCGAGAGACCCGTGTCGTCCCAAACGATCTGCGTTTTCTGGCGTACCCGAGTGCGCCAACCGAAAACCAGAAACAGCAGACACAGCGGCACCAACAACCAATGCGCAAACGTCCATTGCCCCAGCGACAAGGCTGGAACGCCGGTAAACACCACGCCGATCGCGGCGCGCGCATAGTCGCCCATCACGGCCTTGGCGGGGTAGGAAAGTCGTTCTGTCATCGTTGTGCCGCGAAAATTTCAAGTGGATCGGAAAAGCGCACCGCACGATGCGTGCCAAGTGCCACGAACAGGCGCTGCAGGAAGGCCCACGCTTCTTCGTCGTGCGCCAGATGATGCGTGAGGATGCCGGTCGGCTCGCTTTCGTCGACGCGCGCTTCGAGCCGTGCGCGCAAATGCCCGACGAGGGCGCCCAAGCAGGCGCCTTCGCCCGCAAAGCGGCGCGTGCCCCAATCCATGAGATCGACATGCGTGTTGGTCTGGGCAATGCCGGGCGGCACCTTCTTGCGCGCGTTGAAGGTCGAAAGCCCGGCAAGGCCCGCACCGCGCAACGCGGCCGCCACGGCAGGGGCGATGCGATTATGCGGCGGCACGAGCATCGCCAGCATGTTCGGGAAAAGGCTGCGCAGCGCCATATGCCCGCGCGCCAATTCGCCGACGACATAGGCCGTGGGGCGCTGCGGCCCCAATTCGGATTTGGGGGCGCCCAGCGGCGCATGGTTCCAATGGTTCCAACCATGCTGGCAGACGCGCACATTGCGCGCGCGGGCAATGCGCACCGCCAATTCCGGAACGGCGCGCGCTGGGATCACGGCCAACGCCAGCGGAATCTCCGGTGCTATTCCAAGCAGCCGATCGAGGGCGGCGGTCGGGTGCGTGGCGTCGTCGTCGCGCCACCATGCCGTCGCGATTTTGCCGACGGCGGCAAAAGCATCGAGCACGGCACGCAGATCGGACCAGTCGGCAGGCGGATAGATTACAGCCATCGTTCGAAGAGTTTGGCCGTTTGGGCCGCCCCTTCGCAAGCGATGTTGTGCGGGCGCGGCGCTGCCGCGCGGTCGATATGGCGGGCGAGTGTTTCCGGCGTGCAGACATGCGCCAAGCCGGCTTCGGCGAATGCGTCGGCGCGGATCGTCTGTTCGCGTTCGTTGCCGGCATCGAAAGGCGCGAGCAGGGCGGGGCAGTGCGCGTGCAAGAGATCGACGCATGTATTGTAGCCGGCCTGGCTGATCGACAGGCGCGCATGGCGCAACAGGTCGCGAAAGTCCGGCCGGTTCGGCTCGCACACGACATGCGGATTCGCGCACGCAGGCACGCTTGCTGCGTTGCCGACACGGATGCGCCATTTCTCGCCCGCGTGGGCCCGCGTGCCAGCTGCCGCAAGCGCT
>VYKU01000012.1_pt1 | contig 134330 bp, 125 predicted proteins | sample 5114491 | NCBI WGS metagenome assembly VYKU01 (sample SAMN12291796, study PRJNA351875) | freshwater metagenome | isolation source: freshwater lake | place: USA: Michigan, Gull Lake | collected 2011-07-05 | reverse complement strand
ATGTCACCACAGAGGAGGGCTCATGATCTTCCCTTGGGCACGCGTACTTATTTCAGCCGGGGCGCATGGTTTGCGTCGTATTCCGGGCCAGTCCGTTAATCTGGCCCACCTCATCTGGCGCAGCCCACGCGCCCCGGCCCCTCTACAGGTGCACCCCCGGTGGTTTTCCGCGCGGGGCTATGGGTGTTGGGGGTGAAAAGCCCCTTCAGTCCGCTTCGCGGCCAGCTTCCCCATAAATGGGGAAGCGGCGTGTCCCAACTGCTTCCGCTTGCCGCTTCCCCGTTTACGGGGAAGCTCTGCCGAAGGCAGTGAAGGGGTGTTTGCACTCAAAACGCCTTTGCAGCAGGCTGTGCTGCCGCAAGAGAGATTGTTGCGAAGCTTTCCCTAATACCCCAAGCGCCCACTCAACGTGCCGATCAAATCCACCACCGCTTCGCCAATTACCGTACCGGGCAGATAAACCGCACTTGCGCCCATTTGCTTGAGGACGGGCACGTCGTCTGGCGGGATGACGCCGCCGATGACGATCATAATGTCGCTGCGACCCTCAGCTGAGAGCGCTTGGCGCAGGGCTGGAAGAAGCGTCAGATGGCCTGCGGCGAGGGAGGAGAAGCCAATGACATGGACGTTATTCTCCACCGCTTGGCGGGCTGCCTCTTCGGGGGTCGCGAAGAGCGGGCCGATATCGACGTCAAAGCCCAGATCGCTAAAGGCCGTCGCGATCACCTTTTGGCCGCGATCATGGCCGTCTTGGCCCATTTTGGCGACGAGGATTTTGGGCGCGCGACCATCGGCCTTGGTAAAGGCGGCAATGGCCTCGCGGGCTTGTTGAATGACAGGGTTCGAAGGGTCAGCTTCGCGGGTATAGACCCCTGAATTGATACGGATTTCAGCTTTATGACGACCATAAACATCTTCCAAAGCCAGCGAGATCTCACCCACGGTGGCTTTCGCCCGGGCCGCCTTGATCGCGAGGTCGAGAAGATTACCGGACCCATCGCGGGCTGCCGCTGTCAAGTCCGCGCACGCTGCATCCACATCGGCCTGATTACGTTCGGCCTTAAGGCGCTTCAATTTCTCAAGCTGCTTCATCCGCACAGCGCTATTGTCGACCTTAAGGACGGGAACGTCTTCGACTTCATCGAGTGGGAATTTGTTGACGCCCACCACGGTCTGCATGCCGGTATCGATACGCGCTTGTGTCTTCGCAGCGGCTTCTTCGATGCGCAGCTTCGGCAAGCCTTGTTCGATAGCTTTCGCCATACCGCCCAAGGCTTCGACTTCTTCAATATGCCTCCAAGCCCGCTCGGCGAGGTCGGCCGTCAGCTTTTCGACATAATAGCTGCCGCCCCACGGGTCGATCGGGCGGGAAAAGCCCGCTTCTTCTTGCAGCACCAATTGGGTATTGCGCGCAATGCGGGCGGAGAAATCGGTCGGCAAGGCCAAAGCCTCGTCAAGGCTATTGGTGTGCAGGCTTTGGGTGTGGCCATGGGTAGCTGCCATCGCCTCAACGCAAGTTCGCACCGCATTGTTGAACACGTCTTGCGCCGTCAAACTCCAGCCGGAGGTTTGGCTGTGCGTGCGAAGCGCGAGGGATTTCTCGCTCTTGGGATTGAATTGCTTGACCAAGCGCGCCCACAAGGCCCGCCCTGCCCGCATCTTGGCGACTTCCATGAAGAAGTTCATGCCAATCGCCCAGAAGAACGACAAACGCGGTGCAAACGCATCAATATCCAATCCTACATCTAAGCCAGCACGGATATAATCAAGGCCGTCGGCGAGGGTGTAGGCGAGTTCTAGGTCTGCCGTCGCGCCGGCTTCTTGCATATGGTAGCCGGAAATGGAGATCGAATTGAACTTGGGCATGTTTTGGCTGGTGAAGGCAAAAATGTCCGAAATGATCCGCATGCTGGGTCCGGGAGGATAGATATAGGTGTTGCGAACCATGAATTCTTTGAGAATGTCATTCTGGATGGTGCCAGAGAGCTTATCTGGGCTGACGCCTTGTTCCTCTGCCGCCACAACATAGAGCGCAAGGATCGGCAGGACCGCGCCATTCATGGTCATCGAAACGCTCATCTGGTCGAGGGGAATGCCCTCAAACAAGGTGCGCATGTCGTAAATGCTGTCGATGGCCACACCCGCCATGCCAACATCACCGAGCACGCGGGGATGGTCGCTGTCATAGCCGCGGTGGGTCGCCAGATCGAAGGCGACCGATAGGCCCTTTTGGCCAGCGGCCAGATTGCGACGGTAAAAGGCATTGGAATCTTCTGCCGTGGAAAAGCCCGCATATTGGCGGATCGTCCAAGGCTGTTGCACATACATGGTGGGATAGGGTCCACGAATATTGGGGGCAATACCTGGTAGCCCGCCCAAATGGTTGAGGCCTTGGAGGTCTTCTGGACCATAGGACGGCTTTACCAGCACATCTTCGGGGGTGCGCCACATCGGAGCGCTGGCCGCGCCAATTGATGCGGAGGTCACACTCGGCGTGCCAAGCTCTAACTGGCTGAAGTCCGGTAGCTTGCTCATACGGGCTCCTCCAGAAGGGTGATGGCGTGGTTGAGTTCGGCTAAAATGTCCGATCCGGCAAACAGGTTGCGATCAATAGTGGCGGCTTGGAACTTGCCCGCCAACCAAATCTGTTGGGCACCGGCGGCCTTCAAGGCTGCAGCAGCGTCCGCAGCTTCGGCTTCATAGGTCGCATCATCGCCGCATAAGCACACAAGGTGCGCACCGCTGGCCTTAAAGGCCGCGACTAATGCGGCGAGGTCTGCATAGGCTGTTTCTGCGCCCAAGGCCCGGATCCCGCCAGCTTCAAACGCATTGCGGGCAAAGCCGGCACGCGCACTAAACTTGGCGAGGCTGCCCAAGGTCGCCAAAAAAATCTTGGGTCTTAGGCTGTCAGCCCGGTCCCGCAAGGCTTCAAAATCTTGCGCCAAGCGCATGGGTGGAATGGCCCCTGCTAAAGGTGTCGCAGGCGCGGAGGTGGCGGACGTAGATGGGGTAGCAGGCACAACTTCGTCCAGATTGGCGTAGATATTGATGCCAATGAGCTGGGTCTTGCGCTTGGCAATATCGCGAGCACGGGCGGCGCGGGTTATGGCGACCCATGCTTGCACCAAGCCTTGATCCAAAGCAGAGGCTAGGCCACCCGCGCGCTCAATCTCTTGCACCAATGGCCAAGCCGCTTGGGCCAAATCCTCGGCCAAAGCCTCCATCGCCCACGCCCCGCCGGCGGGATCGGTTACCCGGCCGAGATGGCTCTCTTCTTGTAAGATTAATTGGGTGTTGCGGGCAATCCGGCGGGCATTCTTATCAGCCAGACCAAGGGCACTCGAATAAGGCAAGACAGTTATGACATCAGCACCCCCTGCTGCTGCACCAAAGCAGGCACAGGAGGCGCGCAGGATATTCGTCCACGGATCGCGCTTGGTCTGCATGCGGCCAGACGTCACTGCTTGCAGGCGCATGGGGGCCGCAACGCCGCAGGCATCCAAGACCCGCGCCCAAAGTCTGCGGGCAGCGCGCTGCTTGGCGATTTCCAGCACCACATCAGGCCCGGCTGCGAGCGTGAACAACAGCGTTGCATTGACTGTGGCAACGTCAAGTCCCATCCCCTCGCCTGCCCGCACATAGGCGATCCCAGAGGCAATCAACACCGCGAGCTCTTGGGCGTCTGAGCCACCGCCTTCATGCACGGGTCGTGCATCAGCGCGCAAACATGTCGCCATCGGAAACAGGCTCGTGGTCTGGGCGGCAAAGCCCGCCGCAGCTTCAAGGCTGCAGCCGGTCTGGCCATTCATCCGCGCCGCCATGGGATCAAGATTAAAGGCAAGCTTCGCCCTTGCGCGGTCGCTTTGCGGCACGGCATCGGCTAAAGCGCGCGCAGCGCCCAACGGATCGGCAGGCGCATCAAGTGCAACCGTCGCTAACGCCAGCAAAATGCCTTTGATCAAGACTTGAAAGTCTGCAACGCGAGAGGCGGCCACACCACAATTGCCGCTGGGATCAATGACAAACTCAAGCGAGGATACGCCGCGCTCCAGATCATAAAGCGCGGTTTGATTGGCCGCTTGCAGGTCGGGGTTCAAAATGGTTTGACGGATATCCCAAGGCAGGAAGGCATCACGCACGGCTTCTGCACCTCGAATAAAAGGTGCTTGGCCCGCGACACCCGTGTGCGCGGCTGGGTCTGGCGCATCGGCTGAGGTGTAGAGCGGACGGACAGGCACGCCGTCATAGGTCTGCCCGATCAAGCGTTCAAACGGGGCACCCTTCAATGCTTTCTCCGCCAGCTCCCGCCAGCGCGCAATTTCAGGATCAGTGAAGCCAGAAGCCAATGCGAATGGATGAGTCATAGGATGGCAAGTGCAGGGCTAAGCCCGCCTCGTCAAGACCTCACCTAGCGGTAGATACCAGTCGAACCAAATCCGCTTGCCGCCGCAAGCCCAATTTAGCGAGCAAGCCTTTGATTTGGCTTTTGACGGTGGCCACCGACGTCTTGCGGATTGCCGCAATCTCTTCGACCATGCGGGCCTGCGACAATAGCGTAGCGATATTGGCTTCAGACTTGGTGAGGCCCGCGAAGACTTGCAAGCCGGTGATCGTTGCCATCTCATCCTGTGACGTTTTGGGCAGAAGGACCGCCACATAGGGGCCCAGAGTTGCCTCGCATTTGAATAAGCGGACCATATCAACGACCCAGCCATCCAAGTTCCGCAAGGGCACCGACAAATGCTTGCCTTGATAGCCGTCATACAAAACACCAAGACCCGCTTGCAGATCGGTGACACTGCGAGCCGCCAAGGCGGTCAATTTGCCGTCCTTCAAGCGCATTGTGCTCGATGCTTCAATCCGGCGAGCCCATTTTGAGGTGCCTGCATGCACATGACCCGTCTGGTCCACAATCACGCCATGGACCCCAGCGGCCTCTAGACCGCCCAAAAACTGCTTGCGTCTCGCGCGGCGATCTTTCTGTTCTTTGGTGTCATAATCGGCTTCTGTTTGCCAAGACGGCACATGCTCGTCGGAAATGCGAACAACGGCGTCAAAGGCCCATGAAATCCCGCCAGCCTCCGCATTATCAAACCCAAGCGGCATTCCCTGGCCGGGTTCAAAATCGGGCCGAATCCTTAAGTCGGAACTGGTATTATCCGCCCCTGCATCGGATGATGATATCATCGACGGTTCAAGAGAACCATCTTCCTCCGGCGTTTCCGTGCCCATACAACTTCCCCAAGCCGAGCCTCCATCTTGTTGGGCCTTTTTTGCAAAGTCCACTCAAAATAGCGGTTAAGGGGCGAACTAAGTCAAATTGATGCGCAAATGTGATCAGAAGGGCCCTGTCACCTTAGCGCAAGGCGGGCAGCTTAAAACGGGCAATGCCAGTTTAGCCGTGCGCTTCTACTTGCATCACGGCGCAGGACGCGCCAAGACGGGACCATAAACGTAGCCATAATGGCACTTACCACACTGCTCTGGGAGTTCACATGTCGGTACCTGAAGTTCTATCTCGCCTTCGCATCCCTGTGATCGGAGCACCGCTTTTCATCATTTCCAACCCTGATCTGGTTATTGCTCAATGTAAGGCTGGCGTCGTGGGTTCGTTCCCGGCGCTTAACGCACGACCTGCCCCGGTGCTGGAAGAATGGCTCGACAAAATCACGACCGAATTGGGTGAGTGGACGGACAAGAATCCAGACCGTCCAGCCGCCCCATTTGCGGTAAACCAGATCGTGCACAAGACCAATGATCGCCTCATGCACGACGTGGAAGCCTGCGTGAAGTTTAAGGTGCCCGTCGTCATCACCTCGTTGGGTGCCCGCGAAGATGTGAACCAAGCAATCCAGTCTTATGGCGGGATCACATTGCACGACATCATCAACAACCGCTTTGCAAAGAAGGCCGTTGAAAAGGGTGCAACCGGCCTGATCGCGGTCTCCGCAGGTGCGGGCGGCCACGCCGGCACGCTGTCGCCATTTGCTTTGGTGCAAGAGATCCGCGAATGGTTTGACGGGCCGTTGTGCGTTTCAGGCTCCATCGCCAATGGCGGTGCTGTTTTGGCGGCCCAAGCCATGGGCGCAGACTTTGGCTACATTGGCTCTGCCTTCATCGCGACGGCTGAGGCCAATGCCGAAGAGGCTTATAAGCAGATGATCGTCGACAGCAGCGCTGATGACATTATCTATTCCAACCTGTTTACTGGCGTTCATGGCAATTATTTGGCACCGTCGGTCGTCGCAGCCGGTCTCGACCCCGCAAATCTGCCTGAAAGCGACCCATCAGCTATGAATTTCGGGTCTGGCGGCAATCAATCCAAGAAAGCTTGGCGCGATATTTGGGGTTGCGGCCAAGGCATTGGTGCCGTCAAAAAGGTGGCGACCGCGGGCGAATTCGTCGACCGCTTGGCTGCGGAGTATGAAGCGGCCAAAGCACGGATTATGGCGGCTCCGCTGCGCTAAATCAGGCCTAACCGGTCAATCTATCCGACCGAACAATTAAAAGGGTCATGGTGTCGTCCGTTTTTAGGATTGACGCTATGGCCCTTTTCACTTCCCCACCCACCGCCGCGCAACTCAACTGGCGCTGGCCGCATTTCACCCCCGTTGAACTCTCCTGCACTTGTCGCAAGCATTGCAAAGGTGAGTATTTTCATGACGCGCGCTTTCTCGATGCGTTAGAAGCCATGAGAGGGGAAATGGGGCCTCTGACGATCCGCTCCGGCCACCGCTGCCGCGGCCATAATGCTGCCGTGGGCGGCGTAGCGAATTCTTATCATGCTAAGGCGATTGCCGCCGACATTGCTGTGACAGGCAAGACGCGTGCGCGCATGTTGCAAGCTGCCGTGAATGCCGGGTTTACGGGCCTTGGCTATGGGCGCAGCTTCTTGCATGTCGATTTGGGCCCGGCCAGAGCTTGGACTTATCCTGGCGCATTGAGCCTATGGATCAGGGCTCTAGGGTTTGACCCCATGCGCCAGCCGCTGAAACCGCGCCCAAAGTAAGCTTAACCGCCTTTGGCTTTGTTTTTGGCTTCTTTGGCTTCCCGCTCTGCCTTGGTTGGCGGGGGCGGGGCGCTGGCTTTAATCTGCCGGGCCTGAAGGGCTAAGGCCTCGCCGCGTGCGCCCTCTTCGTCTTCGCAACTGACGCGATCCTTCAGTATCGGGTCACGACCGACAACACAAAGACCACTGGCAGCAACGCGAACATTGCCGACGCTGTCAGCTGGGTCATTGGTGTCGCGATTGAGAAGCTGGGATGAAACCTCGGCTTGAGCGCGTGATTTGATCTCTTGTGCATAAAAAGACAAAGCCGCGCTTTCGCCCGACCGGCCCATAGAGCCTGTTGCACTGGCAAAACGTTGGACTGAATCGGCGAAGGCACGGGGTGAGATTTTGCCCGAGAAGTAAAGCCGGCGCGCCAGCACAGCCTCGGCGCCAAAAAAGGTCTCAGCCGAACGAGGATCTCGCTTTTCAAAAGCCAGGAAACCCAAGCGCTTGGAGGCTTCCCAAGCGACAGCGTCGCCAGGTTCGCCCGGTGGCGCAAGGGTTAGGGCGGCGCGATAAGCAAGCTCGGCCTGACGTAGGTCGCCCGTTGCACTGGCGGCTGTTCCTGCCTTGAGAGACGCGCGCGCTGCTTCATCGGTAATCGGCGCGGGCGGGGTAGGTTCTGGTGGCGCGACTGGGGCTGGTGCCAAGACTTCAACAATGGGGGCCGCAACTTCCTCAACTGGCGCAGGAGCCGGCTTCGGGGGCGTGACTTTCTGAACCACAGGCGGACGCTGAGTGCGCTTAGACTTACTCTGCTTCTGCCCTGCTGTTTGCGCCAAGGCGAGGCTGCCCAAAGATGCGGCCATACCAGCAAACAAGAAGTAGGTTGTTTTGGAAGCTTTCAAGTGACCCTCGGTTCTAGAGCAAAGCTCGCTCTATCTGAAACAGATAAAGCGGACAAGCTGTTGCTCCAACTTAGATTTAGAGCGCCAAGCGCCAATGATTAACCACATTAACGAACGTTGGCTGCGACGCAACGCGCAACACGCAGAAGCGTCAGGGATTTCCTGCATAGTCCTGAAGTAAGGCCGCAACGTGGCGCTCTAGACTTTCCCATTTCTTATAGGCCCGAACATCGGGCGCTGCCTCTTTCCAAGCCTGATCAAAGGCTTTGGCAAGGTCCCGTTCCGCGAGGAGGTCTGCCAATTTATAGAGCCGGATGCGAATGGTAAACAGGACCGCGCCGGTCAGGGGAAGCCTGCGAATGGTCTGACGTTCGACCCGCAGATGAAGCGCGTCCCGAGCCTGAACAAGAGCCGCTGCCGCTGCAGCCTCGCGTAAAGGCATGCCATTGGGCGTATAACGCGCGTCACTCCACTGCACGGTCCAATTGTGTCGCTCTAAAACAAGCTCATCTCGCAACAGGGAGAACACGCGTGAGATACGACCACCCAGACCGGGATCGCCGCCGGGGACGGGTCGATGCAGACCAAAGAGGCTTTTGCCAATGGCATCTTGGGCAGAGAAAAAGGTTGGACTACACAAACAAAGGGCCGTGCTTGTCCAAGCCCCATCGCGCATTTCCATCAAGACGAGGTCGTCGGAAACCAAACGACTGGCCGCAAATAAAGGAGGTTCGCCACGATCAATACTCAGGCCGCAGGCGTTAGAAACAAGCTCTGCTGCTTCGATCTGGCCGGGCATAGAGCCGGTGATACTAGCAAAGACTGCGTCAGACTCGACATCCATCAGCTCATTCTTAGGCCCGACCCAAAACGCCTGATCATCAGGCATCAACCAGTGTTGCAGCTCAATCGGCGCCAAGCCAACATCAAAGCGCGGCGAGCCCTGCTCAAACGGCAGAGGGCGAGAGGAGGCTAAGGGATCGGACACGCCCTGTTGAAACCTGTCTGACCGCAGGTTGCAAGCGGGCAGATGCGGTAAGGCCCCTGCCCGGCTTTAGGACAAAGTGCTTGAATCAGGGAGTCGTTTGCGGGACCAAATCATTCGGCCCAATAACGCGATTGGTGGACTTACTTGGATTGGCCCGACTGGCTGGCGTTGCGCGTTGCCGATAGGTCCAAGAATCCGCTTCATCCCCGCACACAGTTGCAAACACGCGCTGTGGCTTACCATCGGCCCCGATGCGTACATCTTCCTGCGTTTGGCAGGTCGAGTCTGGGTTCACGTCGCCACTGAAAACATCAGAGGTGACCTTCAGACTTTGGTCTGGTGCCACTGCGCAACTTGGTGTGGGCTGCCCCGGTGTAACGACGCATAGATTTGATGGTCCAAACAAGCTTGCCGTCGGATCGAATGCTTCCACATTGGCGTCAGGACCAGGTTGTTTTGGAGCGGGCCCAGACCAATCCAGCGGCACCGCTCCATCCGGGGTCGCTATCGCATTCCTTAGACCTGGCACAACGGGACCTGATTGGGATGGCGTCACTGGGCCTGTCTGTGAATCTGGAGAAAGGGGCGATGAGGCCGATAACGCGACCATCATAAGGGCCAAAAAGTGAGACAAAGTAAAAACCCCTCATGCACGAAACGACGAGATAGCGGATTGGCTGGAAGATGCCTGCGAAGTCTTACTTTGACGTGAATGCGGGCTTGGCTTTGGAAGTCGACGTGCAAAGGGGTCGTCCAACTTAATCTCTGGGCGTGGTTGGCTCAACTGATGGACCGACAAATCACCGCGTAGCAGCGCCCGGACAGCTGCTTGGACCCGATTGACCACGCCCAGTTTGCGCGACGCATTGCCTAAATGAAACTGGACGGTCCGCGCTGTCACCCCAGTCACCACGCCAATTTCCCAATTGGTTTTGCCTTCCAAAACCCAATGCAAACACTCAATCTCACGACTGGTCAGATGGGCAGGCTCTGCCGGTTGAAACAGGGCTGCTGCGGTAAGGCGGCGGACGCGCTGATAGAATGCCATAGCAATATGGCTGAGCGCCTCCTCATCATCTGGGTCAAGGCGCAACGGCCGTGGCGCGGCAAACATCATAATCGCCACACAGCCCTGAGGGCCATGCACGGGCGTGGTGATTCCATCTTTAAACCCTTGCAGCCGACTGGCATGCACAAAGTCGCGATGTTCAGGGCTTCGAGCAGATGCAAAGGCGCGCTGCCACTGGACAGAGCCCGCGCGTTGAATGGCCTGATTGCGGGCTGGATCGGTCCGGCAGCTGGGCTCAGTTGCATATTGACGTCGCCAATTTGGATCAAAATTGCCAAAATTCAATAGGCTGGTGGGATTCAGCATGGGGTTATGGGGCCCGGGGGCCAATTGATACCAACCAAAGCCACACGCGGTGGCATAGGTGGTTAGGATATGATGGAGGTCGCCTTCACGCCTTGCGGCACGCAACTCTAATAAAACCGCGGCAGTTAGGCTTTGAATCTGAGTCATCGCCGTCTCCGTTTGTGTCGCACTCTTCTGGTGCACTTGTACAATTTATCAATTTTAGATAGTGTTTGATGGCGGCGATAGGGGGCGGTGTGTGTTTCCTCCTTGGCATGTGACCGCTCTCAATGAAAATCGCGGCTATTGGCGAAGGCGCGCGTGGTCCGCTGTTGAGCTAAGGCACGATTGTTAGCTTGGGTCAGCTTGGGATCTTCACGCGGGCTTTGATATTCGTCGGCGCGTGCCAAGGCCTGTGTGAAAGTGCTGCTGCCGTCGGATAATTCAGCCAAGCGGTGGTTTAAATTGGTGACGCGGTCAGCGATCACATGAATGACGCCATGCTCCCGCTGGAGCCTTCCCCGAATGCCCATGAATTTGGCGGCCAAAGTCTCGCGACGAAACCGCTCAAAAATCTTAGGCCAAACGATGATATTGGCAGAGCCATCCTCGTCTTCGAGCGTCACAAACAGCACGCCTTTAGCCGTGCCGGGCTTTTGACGGACCAAAACTAGGCCTGCAATATCGACCCGCGCCCCATTGGGGGCGGTCTTGAGACCTTGCGAGGTCACAAAGCGCTTCTCTGCCAATTCAGCGCGGAAAAACGACACCGGATGGGCCTTTAGGCTGAGGCGCAAACGGGCGTAATCATGGACGACCTGCTCACTCAGCGGCATTTCTGGCAGGGCTGGATCGACTTCTGGGCCATATTCGCTGGCATGCGCAAACAAAGGCAAGGCATGCTCTGCTAAACCTTTGGCGCGCCAAAGCGCTTGGCGACGATCGAGCTGCAAACTCCCCATGGCATCCCCATCGGAAAGCAAATCCATCGCCCGGCCATTCAGGCGGGCACGCCGTTTCAGGTCTTCAGCATCCCGAAAAGCTCCACCCCCAGCCCGCGCCGCCACCAAGTGCGCCGCATCAGCCTCTTTAAAACCCTTAATCTCCCGCAAGCCTAAGCGCACGGCCTTACGGGTGTGACCGACACGCGCTTCAAGCACATTGTCCCAATCCGAAAAGCCGACGTCTGGCGGCAAAACCTCTACGCCATGCTCCTTGGCATCGCGCACCAATTGGGCCGACGCATAAAAGCCCATCGGTTGGGCATTGAGAATGGCGGCAAGAAAAACCTCTGGCCAATGCTTCTTCAGCCAAGCCGATACATAAACAATCAAAGCGAAACTGGCCGCATGGCTTTCAGGGAAGCCATATTCACCAAAGCCTTCAATCTGGCGGAAACAGCGCTCAGCAAAGTCTTGCTCATAGCCATTGGCCACCATGCCGTCGACCAAGCGCTTGCCAAATTCATGAATGATGCCAACTTTGCGAAAGGTTGCCATGGCGCGGCGCAAACGGTCGGCTTCAGAGGGCGTAAAGCCTGCGGCAACAATGGCGATACGCATGGCTTGTTCTTGAAACAAAGGCACACCAAGGGTTTTGCCCAACACGTCTTCCAGCGCCTTAGAGGGAAAGGTGACCTTCTCTTGGCCCTGACGACGGCGCAAATAGGGATGGACCATATCGCCCTGAATTGGCCCCGGGCGCACAATGGCGACTTCAATCACCAGATCATAAAAGGTACGTGGGCGCAGCCGGGGCAGCATCGACATTTGCGCCCGGCTTTCAATCTGAAACACGCCAACCGTGTCCGCCGCGCAAATCATATCATAAACAGCGGGGTCTTCGGCGGGAATATCGGCAAGACCAAGTCGGACGCCATAGTCATGCTCTAAAAACTCAAAGGCGCGCGCGACACAGGTCAACATGCCCAAGGCCAGCACATCAATCTTCAAAATACCCAGAGCATCCAAATCATCCTTGTCCCACTCAACAAAGGTACGGTCTGGCATGGCCGCATTGCCAATGGGCACCACTTCATCGAGTGGTCCGCGCGTGATGACAAAGCCGCCGACATGCTGGGACAAATGGCGGGGAAATCCGTGCAGCGTACGGGCTAGCATCATGGTCTGCGCAATCACCGGACTCGTAATGTCCAGACCCGTCATCTTGTGAATTAGGGCGGGATCAACCCCACCCCGGCCCCAGCCCCAAACAGACTTGGCCAAGGCTTCTTGCGTATCCCCGCTCAGCCCCATTACCTTGCCAACTTCCCGCAAGGCCGAGCGGCCGCGATAGGAAATCACAACCCCAGCAATGCCAGCCCGGTGGCGGCCAAATTTGTCATAAATATATTGGATCACCTCTTCGCGGCGCTCATGCTCAAAGTCGACATCAATATCGGGCGGTTCGCGCCGCTCTGCTGAGATGAAGCGCTCAAACAATAGATCCACACGGATGGGGTCTACGGCGGTGATGCCAAGGCAATAGCACACCACCGAATTGGCCGCTGAGCCCCGGCCTTGGCACACAATGCCCCGGCTGCGCGCAAAGGCGACAATGTCATAAACAGTCAGAAAATAGGGCGCATACTGGAGTTGATCGATGAGCGCATATTCATGATCCAAGGCCGCCCGCACCCGCTCAGGCACCCCGTCAGGATAGCGATCTTGCGCACCCAACTCACTCAAACGCATTAAACTATCCATCGGGGTTTCCCCCCGTGCTACAACTTCATCAGGATATTCATAAGCCAGTTGATCAAGGGAGAAAGTGATCGCGTCAAAGAGTTTCTTTTGTGCCTGAAGACTATCTTCAAACCCTTTGAAGAGACGAATGATTTCATCAGGCTGCTTCAGGCATTTTTCGCTATTTTGTAAGCGCAGATAACCCGCTGCCTCCAATGTGGTTTTGGTACGTATACAGGCCAGAACATCAGCCAGAAGCCGCCGTTCTGGATTGTGGAACAGCGCATCCATGGTGGCAATCAAGCGCCCGCGCGTGCCTTGAACCAAACGGGTCAGACTGGCTAATCGTTGAAAGTCTGTGCCATCGAAAGGCCGGGTCGCCGCGACATAAAGGTCAGCAGTTTGGGGTGCGTCGGCCAAGTAGGCTTGGGCTTGCTCTAACCAAATTTGCGTGAGGATGGGTGGCGGCACAAGGATCGCACAGGCACCGTCCATAGCTTCTAGCACGTCGGCTTTCTCTAGGGTGCAACTGCCCTTGCGAGAGCGGCGGTTGCCGCGCGTCAAACAGCGGGTCAGCCGTCCCCAAGCCACCCGGTCTTTGGGATAAAGGACGGTCTCAAACCCATCGACATCAACCAAGCGGGACCCAACAATCAGTCTAAGGCCTGCTTCTTTGGCCGCCACATGGGCCCGCACCACACCAGCGACTGTATTGATATCGGCCACGCCCAAGCCCTGCAAACCAAGACCATGGGCTGCCCACACCATCTCATCGGGTTGGCTCGCCCCTTTGAGAAACGAGAAACTTGTTGTGGCCAAGGGCTCAAAGATGCGCATGGCCGCACCTGAATTGGATCGACACTAAACGAAGGGGCTTCATGCCGCACTCCCATGCACATACCATTTGGGATGATCGACTTTGCCGGGCAAACCTTGGCGATAAAGCCAGAAGCGACGCCCCTCAATCGTCTCAATTCGATAATAGTCACGGTCATGGGCCTCACCACAGGCAATACGCTCTGGCCCTTCGGCGCACGCGACTTTGAAGGCTAAAGCGCGCCAGCGAAACAGGCGGGGGGGGCCATCTGGCACTTCGGCAATGGCATCAATCGGTTCAGCCCGTTCCAACAGCAAAGCGGGGCGCCGCGCCGCTAAAGCTTCGGGGAAGCGGCTCACCTGCGGGCGTCTATCGGCAACAGCCACAGGGCGAACGGCTTGTTCGGGCACCCAATGGGCCACCGCCTCCATCCGCGTCACCCGTCCAGCGCCTAAGCGAGCGGATAAGCGGTCGGCTAGGCGATGGAGAGCATCGGCACTGGCCAAGGCAGCAGCAGCAACTGGATCTAAGTCGAGGACTTGGCCCTCCAGCACTTCCACCACGGGCGCACAAATTTCAACTAGATCAACCCCAAAGCCCAGATCAAGCCCGGCACCATTGGCCTCTGCCTCAATCCGTTCACACAAGACCTTCGTCCATAAAACCGCATCGCGATGGGCGCGCCCGGATCCGCCAACAAGCTGTAAGACAACGCCATCCACGCGATACAGATTGAGGACCAAGCGGCGTGCGCCTTCATTGTAGGAGTCCAAAAGCGTGCATATCTCCCCAGCAGCCTTCGCCCCCGCCAGCTCAAGGCCATGGCGGGTCATCAATGGTTCGGCCAAGCGCAGACGGATGCGCCGCGGTATAATCTCTGCGATGGGATCGATGGCCTCTTCCTCAAGCCCACGAGCCCGGTCCAAGGCGCGCACCAGATCAATCCCAAACCGCCGAGCCAAAGCCGCCGATGATTGGGTGGCGACTTGGCCAATGGTTTTTAAGCCCAAAGCGCGCAAGCCTGTGGTCGTACCGTTTGGCAGGCGTAAAGACTCAACCGGCAAAGCCCCCACTAAGGCACGTAAAGCCGCGCCATCCGGGGCACTTAAGCCATGGCGCGCCTCTGGCGCAAAGCGCGCCAAAGCAAAGGCCGCACCGGGTGTAGCGGCACAAGCTGCACGCGCTGTCAGGCCCAGAGCCCGCATTTTGGTGACCATATCAGCCAGCATGGAGGCCTCTCCACCAAACAAATGGGCGCATCCGGTGATGTCGAGGAAAAGCGCATGAGTACCCTCAAGCCCTTTGACCGGGGCACAATACGGGCTCCACCGCATGGCCCAACGCGCCAAAGCGATCAGATCATCGCCCTCCCCCACGGGGTCACTGTCGGCAACACAAATATCTGTCACCAAGGCCTTAGCCCCGGCCAGCATCATGCCCGAGGACAAGCCCGCTTCTTGAGCGGCACGATTGAGGGCAATAAGGCGGATTCCGCCTGCACTGCGCGCAACCGTCGCACAGGGTTTAGACCGCGAGAAACCTACGCCTTCGCCCTTAAGCAGAGAGGCGTTGCGGCTGAGGCGATCGGTTGGCCAACGTGGCAGGCTGATACAGGCTATGCGTCGCATCATCATACTCCAAATCAAAGGATTGTGGACGCGCGCCATTGCGGGCGCGCTCAAGGTGAAGTCTCCAAGCCGGAGGGCCAAGCCCGGGGAGCGCGGTGCCCAGCGCCACAGGTCGGCATGGGCGGCTGGCCACCACCAGTCGCGCACGCGCTGGCGCAAAAGCAGAAGTGCGCAGCCCTTGAACGGCCAAAACCAAGCTATGGGCCTGCTCTGCCGCCAGTTGCACCCGCCGTGCCCCGGCAAGACCAAGGCCAGCTTTGGGGCCAGACAAAGCTAAAATACCGGCCAAGCCAAAGGTTCGTGCTGCATCCTCCAGACAGGCATGAAACCCCTTCACATCCGGCGCACGCACCAACAAAATACGGGATGGACACACGCCGAGCTTCTGCAAACCCGGCCCGTAAAGTTGCCCCCAAGCAGGCCCCCACCCCTGCCCGCGACTGGCATCTTCAATCACCACCAGATCGCCCGGGCGCTGTTGCAGCGCCTTGGCCATACAGGCGAAAGCAAAGTGCAGACTGGCTGGCTCATCCATGAAAGCGGCAGGAACCACTTCGGTCACACCGCCCAAAGACAACCCGCCGCCCAAGGCTGCGTCCAACATGGCCGCGCCTGTTGGCAAACAGCTCAACGCCGGGCGGCCCTCTGTTTCAATGGCCCGTATCTGGGTACGCAAAGCGGTCAAATCCGGTCTCATGGCTGAAAATCACACACCTTTCCATTCTTTATGTTCTTGATTTGTTCTAATCACGAAGACGGCGGTGAGTCGAGTCGGAAATCTGGTGCCTTTCCGTTCGCACGTCCGGTAATGACGCAGGGGATGGACGCATTCTAGACGTCGATACCGCAAATCGCAAAAAATCGCCCCGAAACGACACTTTAACCCAACGGAAACACCATTCGGTCTATACATCATCCCAATCTTTAGGATAGCCGCATGAAATCGATCCCCAGGCTACTGACAGTGACGTTTGCTATCCTGCTTCTGGCAGCAGCTTCGGCGTGGCAGTTTGCCTCTTATCGCGACATCAATACCCGCCAGATTTTGTTCACCGAAGCCACTGGCGAGATCAATCGGATCGACGAAGTCTTGACCATGTCCGCGCTAATGCATGCCACGACAGCCGACCCAAAATGGACACAGCGTTACGAAGAAAATGCGCCTGTTCTTGAAGCAGCCATAGTCAAGGCCATGTCCATCGGCCCAGCAGGGGTGAAGGCAAACCTTGACGCAGTCGAACTAGCGAACACCAAGCTTATCGATCTTGAACGCCTGTCCTTTGCTTTGGTGGCCGATGGCAAGAAAGAAGAGGGCCTCGCCATTCTGTCATCGCAAGACTATGCCAATCTGAAAGCCACCTATAGCAAAGAAATCAAGAAAGCGCTGGAAGAGGGCTCGTCAGATATTAAAGCCGCGAAAGAAAGCATCCAGACCGGACTTCTCAGCACCATCATACTGGTGGGCATTGCCTTCATTTTAATTTTCGAGCTTTGGCGGCAAGATCGAGAAAACATCCAGAGAGATAAAATCCGCTATCGAGAGTTTGCGCGCTTTGCAGATCTGGCCCGCAACCCTGTTGTGCGTACCAACAAAAACCGAGAAATCACTTGGGTCAATGACGCCTATCTTGCCCTTACTGGCTATAGCCGCGACGAGGTAATTGGCAAAAGGCCAAGCCAACTGACTTTCTGTCCGGAAACCGACACGCTAGAAGTCGCAAAATTGATCGAAGCCATGAATCAGGGGCAGGCTGTCAGCACCACCCTCTTGAACCGGACAAAAGAGGGCCGGATGTATTGGATCAATTTAGACATCCAACCCCTATTGGACGAGCAAGGGGAGTTGGAAGGATTCCAAGCAATTGAAACCGAGGTCACCGATCTGGTCGAAGCCCAGCGTCGCGCCGATGATGCCCTAGCTAATCTCAACGCCTATCAATCCGCACTGGACGAGCACTCGATCATCTCGGTGGCTGACCATTTGGGCACTATTGAGTTTGTGAACGACCGTTATTGTGAAATCAGCGGTTATTCGCGCGAAGAATTGATCGGCCAAAGCTATGAGAAACTAAAATCTGGTCTCCATGACGACTTATTCTTCATGAGCATGAGGCAAACCATCAACAGCGGTCATTCTTGGCGGGGGGAAGTGTCTAACAAGAGCAAAGATGGGTCTCTGTTTTGGGTTGATGCGACCGTTGTGCCTCTGCCCGCAACGCGGACCGAAGGGCCTCGTTTTGTTAGCGTGCTTTATGACATCACCGAACGCAAACGTACTGAAACTGAACTGCTGGCCGCGCGCGAACAAGCCGAAGCTGCCAATCGCGCCAAGAGTAGCTTCTTGGCCAATATGAGCCATGAGATCCGCACCCCCTTAAACGGGGTCATTGGTGTGGTTGGGGCTTTGTCCCGCACCGATTTGACGCACACCCAACGCGAAATGGTCGACCTCATTCAATCGTCTGGGGAAACGCTGGAACTTCTTTTGTCGGATATCCTTGATGTCTCGAAAATCGAGGCGGGCAAGTTTACCTTGCAGCCCGAACCTTTTGACCTTCGCAAAACCATAGAGGCAACCGCGCAAGTCATGGGCATACGGGCTGAGGAAAAAGGCCTCAGATTCCACGTCAAATTTGGCCCCGGTACTGAAGGCCTGTTTGAAGGCGATGGCGTACGAGTCAAGCAGATCGTATCGAACTTGGCCTCAAATGCGGTGAAATTCACCCAAAAAGGTCAAATCGACATCAGCATCGCGGCGACAGACAAAGCAGATGGATCGTGCGATGTGATGATCAGCGTCAAGGACACCGGCATTGGATTTGACGAGCAGACAAAGCAACGGCTGTTCGGGCGGTTCGTACAAGCCGATGCGTCCATTACAAAGAACTTTGGCGGCACAGGCTTAGGCCTATCGATCTGCCGCACCTTAACCGACATGATGGGCGGGCAGTTCTTGGTCACCTCTGAGGCCGGGATTGGTAGCTTATTCTCCGTCATTCTGCCTTTGCCACGGGTAAAGCCTGAAGCCCTAAGCCCATCTGCTCCGCCCCGCACAAACACAGCGCGAAGCGAAACCTTAACAGACCTATTGCCGCACGTAGCCAGTCGTTCGATCCTGTTGGCAGAAGATCATCTTGTTAATCAGCGCGTGATCGCAATGATCCTTGAGCCCCATGGCATCACAGTCACGATCGCCCAGAACGGCGCGGAGGCCGTTGAAATGTGGCAAAATGCACATTTTGATCTTGTGCTGATGGACATGCAAATGCCGATTATGGATGGCCTATCAGCGACAAAGCGTATCCGCGAGATTGAACGCAGAGATGGCTTGCGGCGCACGCCCATCGCCATGGTCAGCGCCAATGCGATGAAGGAACATATCACCCAGTCTTTCTGGGCCGGCTGCGACTTCCATATCGCAAAGCCTGTCACGCCCGAAACCCTACTCAAGGGCATTGATGCGGCGCTTGCGGCATGTGAGACCAGCGAACAGGCCGCCTCAAGCAAAGCCAAAAACTCAGTCTAAGCTTAGTCTGATCAAAACGGGATATCGTCCTCAAGGTCTGCCGCAAAGGAGCGCTTTTCGCCTTGAATAGCCCGAGGTGCAGAAGATCCACCGCCGAAGCTGCCACCATTGCCGCCGCCACCCATAGAACGACCGCCGCCAAATCCGCCTTCTGAACGATCTTCGACCATGTCGCCACCACCAGAACGGCCATCGAGGATGGTGATTTCACCTTTGAACCGGCCAATAACCACTTCCGTGGAATAGCGCTTTTGGCCGGCTTGATCGGTCCACTCACGGGTCTGCAACTGGCCTTCAACATAGACCTTGCTGCCTTTTTTGACATAATTCTCAACGACCTTCACCAGATTGTCGTTACGCACAACGACACGGTGCCATTCGGTCTTTTCTTTTTTCTCGCCGGTTGCTTTGTCATTCCAGCGCTCACTGGTTGCGACAGAAAACTCCGCGATGCGATCACCCGATGGAAAGGACTTGATCTCAGGGTCGCGCCCTAAATTTCCAACCAAGATCACTTTGTTCACGCTGCCCGCCATTGCCCTTACTCCGTCTTTTTTGCCGTCGGCGACTCATCCTGTCGCGCCTCAGCATCGTATTCATTTAAACTGACGCTACAGGTCTCATGTCCAAACCAGAAGAGAGGGGCGACACTCAAACCGCCTCGCCTTGTGGATAAGCATGTAAAACTGTGCATGCCGTGGACAAGCGCAAGATGTTCACATAATGTTCTATTCGTCAAGCTGGTTCGCACGCGCTAATCAGGGCGATATTGTTTTGGCCTTGGGGCTTCAGGCTCAAAGGTTAGCGTAATCAAGGTCACACATGTCTGAATCGCCTGTTATCCGTGTGCGCGGCGCGCGCGAACACAATCTGAAGAATGTCACGGTTGAGATCCCGCGCGGGGAGTTGGTCGTTATCACAGGCCTATCTGGGTCGGGGAAAAGCTCGCTCGCCTTTGATACGATCTATGCGGAAGGGCAAAGACGTTACGTCGAAAGCCTTTCCGCTTACGCGCGACAATTCCTAGAGCTGATGCAAAAGCCGGATATGGACTCGATTGAAGGCTTGTCGCCTGCCATCTCGATTGAACAGAAGACGACTTCAAAGAACCCGCGTTCAACGGTCGGCACGGTTACGGAAATTTACGACTATATGCGCCTGTTGTGGGCTCGCATCGGTGTACCCTATTCACCAGCTACCGGCCTACCGATTGAAAGCCAGACCGTCAGCCAAATGGTGGATAAAATTAAAGTCCTACCAGAAGGCACCCGTCTATTCCTTTTGGCGCCTGTCGTTCGCGGCCGGAAGGGTGAGTTTAAGACGGAGTTTAAAAGCTGGATCAAACAAGGCTTTGTACGCGCTAAGATTAACGGCGAATATTATGAACTTGAGAATGCCCCTGACCTCGACAAGAAGTTAAAGCACGACATTGATGTGGTGGTTGATCGCATCGCGGTTCGTTCGGGCATCGAACAGCGTCTGGCAGAGGGTTTTGAGACCTGCTTGCGTTTAGCTGACGGCATTGCACTAGCTGAATTTGCCGATGAAAAGGATGATAAGGGCGCGGCAAAGCGAATGCTGTTTTCGGCAAAATTTGCCTGTCCGGTGTCAGGCTTTACCATCCCAGAGATTGAGCCGCGTCTTTTCTCTTTCAACAATCCCTTTGGTGCCTGTCCAACATGCGACGGCTTAGGCGTACAACTCAAATTTGACCAAGAGTTGGTGGTGCCCGATTCCAGCAAGACCCTAAATGACGGCGTTATTGCACCTTGGGCGAAGGGAGCTTCACCGCTTTACACCCAAACCTTGCAAGCCCTGGCCCGTCATGCCGAAGTTGCGTTGACGACCCCTTGGACGAAACTTCCTGAGAGCTTTCAGAAGCTTGTGCTCTATGGATCGGGGACCGAAAAGGTAAAATTTGTTTATGATGATGGCGCGCGGCGATATGAAACCACCAAGACGTTTGAAGGCGTAATCCCCAATCTAGAACGGCGTTGGCGCGAGACAGATTCCGCCTGGTCGCGCGAGGAATTGGGCCGCTATCAGTCTGCACAAAAATGCCCAACCTGCGACGGCAAGCGTCTGAAACCCGAAGCACTGGCGGTGCGTGTCGGGGGTGAAGATGTCTCAGTGGTATCCTCTCGTTCGATCCGGGGCGCGCGCGACTGGTTTGTCGATTTAGAAGGCCGGCTTACACCCAAAGAGTTGGAAATCGCGACCCGCGTTTTGAAAGAGATCAAAGAGCGCTTACGCTTCTTGGTCGATGTCGGTTTGGATTATCTCACTTTGCATCGTGGTTCAGCGACCCTTTCAGGTGGCGAGAGCCAGCGCATCCGACTGGCCAGCCAAATTGGCTCGGGACTCACGGGCGTCCTTTACGTCTTGGATGAGCCCAGCATTGGTCTGCATCAACGAGATAACACACGCCTACTCACCTCGCTGAAAGGTCTGCGCGACCTCGGCAATAGCGTCATCGTGGTTGAGCATGATGAGGAGGCGATTCTAACGGCAGACCATGTGCTCGACATGGGGCCACTGGCCGGCATTCATGGCGGCCAAGTCGTGGCCCAAGGCAAGCCAGCTGACATTGAAGCAGCTAAGGGCAGCCTGACAGGGGCCTATTTGCGCGGCGAAAAGTCCATCCCCATCCCGCCAAAGCGTCGTCGCCGCAATCCCAAGAAATTCCTTCGCATTGAAGGGGCAACCGGCAATAATCTCAAAAATGTCTCGGTCGATATTCCATTGGGGATTTTCACCTGTGTGACCGGGGTCTCAGGCGGGGGCAAATCCACCCTCATTCTCGAAACGCTCTATAAGGCCCTCGCTCGCCGCCTGAACGGGGCAAATGAAGTGCCGGGTCCGCATAAGGCCTTGGAAGGCCTCCACCACCTCGACAAGGTGATTGATATTGACCAGAGCCCGATTGGCCGTACGCCGCGGTCCAATCCGGCCACTTATACTGGTGCCTTCGGTCCAATCCGCGACTGGTTTGCCGCGCTGCCAGAGTCAAAGGCGCGCGGCTATGGCCCGGGCCGGTTCAGCTTCAACGTCAAAGGTGGTCGCTGTGAAGCCTGCCAAGGCGATGGCGTACAAAAGATCGAAATGCACTTCTTGCCCGACGTCTATGTCACCTGTGATGTTTGCCACGGCCAACGCTATAATCGAGAGACTTTGGAAGTCACCTATCGCAACAAATCCATCGCCCAAGTCTTAGACATGACAGTGGATGAGGCTGCAGGCTTCTTCCAAGCCGTGCCCTCCATTCGCGACAAGATGGAGACGCTGGTTCGGGTCGGCCTCGGCTATGTGAAAGTCGGTCAGCAAGCGACCACCTTGTCTGGCGGGGAAGCGCAACGGGTGAAATTGTCCAAGGAATTGTCCCGTCGCGCTACGGGGCGAACGCTCTATATTCTAGACGAGCCCACCACCGGCCTGCATTTTGAAGATACGCGTAAGTTGTTGGAAGTGCTGCAAGAATTGGTGGATCAGGGCAATAGTGTCTTGGTGATTGAGCATAATTTGGACGTGATCAAAACCGCCGATTGGTTGATTGATCTGGGCCCTGAAGGCGGCGATGGCGGTGGCCTGATTGTCGCCGAAGGCACCCCAGAAGAAGTGGCCTTGGTGGCAGGTTCTTGGACCGGCCGCTATCTGAAAGAGACCTTGCTCAAACACGAAGAACGCCGCCTCGCCCAGGCCGAACGCCTGGCCCACGAGGCGCAAGTGGAAGCCAAAACTTAAGGCTGAAGTTTCTGCTTGGCTTCAATGCCATTCCAAACACGAAGGTTGAAATCTGTCCGCTCATTTTCACGGCCAATTAGGATGGTTAGGGCCCAAGCGGCTGCAAATAGGGCAATTGCAAGCCAACCCCAGACGGTGCCGAAAAAACGTAAGACCTTCATGGGTTTGGCTCGGCCGTATCAGACACCAATCGACCTTCCTCAAGCTCGAGGATCCGATTGGCGAAAGGCATTAAGCGATCATCATGTGTGGCACACAAGATTGTGGCCCCCTGTCTCTCGGCCGCCTCACGCAATAGCTTCCCGACCATCCCTGCATTGCGGCCATCCAAGGCCGAGGTTGGTTCATCACAGAACAGAAATGATGGTCTTTTTGCCAGCATCCTCGCGATAGCAACGCGTTGATTTTGCCCACCAGACAATTGATTAGGTTTCGATTGGGCGCGGTCGATTAAGCCGACCATTTCCAAATAGTGCGCTGCCCTTGCCTTAGCTTCGCTAGCGGGTACGCCTAGCAGCCGCAACGGGACGAACACTTGCTGCCAAGCCGTCAGCGACGGAAACAGGCCGGGCGATTGAAAGACGTAGCCGCAATGCTGGCGGCGGAAACGCTCGGCAGATCGTCCGCCTCGTGCCCACACGGCTGTGCTTATGGCGATCACCTCGCCACTATCGGGTCTTTGCAAACCGGATAAAGCCGCAAGCAAACAGGACTTGCCTGACCCACTGGCACCTTTGAGCAGTGTAAGACTGCCCCGCTCAACCGAAAATGAAACATTATCAAGCGCACGCACCACAGCCGCGCCGCGTCCAAAGGACTTAGAAATCGCGTTTGCTGACAGAATTGGAGCTTCCGTCATCGCAACAACTCAACAGGTTTGAGACCAAAAATAGTCGGTAATGTCATCATGCCTGCAAGGCATGATGTCGCGAGAATTGCGCCGGAGACGAGTGGCACCTGCGACGGATACAGGAGGATGTAGACATCGACTTTCTCCAAGACCAATTGCCCCACGAGGCCGCCAGAAAGGGCAAAGGCTGATGCGATCAGGCCGATCCACACGGTCTGCTCAAGTACCAAAAGGGCCACCCGCCACTTTGGCACTCCCATAGCAAGCAGCGTGGCAAACTCAACGCGCTGGCCCGCCATCATGGCGTGAATGGCCTGAGAGATGATCAACAAAGCGATCACCCCAATGAAGAAGGCGAGATAGATAAACGCGCGTATGTCACGCTGATCATTTAGGGCATCCTCGATGACCTTTTGGGTCAGTTGCTCCCTGCTCATGGCCTGCGCGCCAAGTGCCTTTAACTCACGATTGAGGCCCGCAATCGCTTGGCCAACTAACGTGCCGGCCTTTGGGGCGATTAGGACAGAATAAACTGGCGTGTCCCGCTTTCGATCTGAGGCCTTGTTTAGGGTCTCAACAGTTTCTCGGGAAACCAAGCTCCCGCGAGGTCCGAGGTTCCCATCCATAAGCCCGACAACACGAAGCTTGACGCCGTCCTTGACAATTTCGTCACCCAAACCAAGGCCGCTAGACCGTGAATCTTCATCCGTCAATAAAACTGAATTTGGTATTTGGAGCAATTGCTTAGCTTCACTCGGCATAATCAGTGGTGCCGACAATGCAGGGTCTTTTGGCTCAATTACATTTGCTACAAGGCCTTGACCTTTTGACCCCATTCCCAAATACGCATGCTTTTGTCGGATCAGCTCAAAGCCGCCAACAAAGGGACTTCGACCGATTTGGGCGATCGCCTCATCCGATAGCTTTTCATACTGATCATTGCCTTGCTTTTGAGACAACACAACAATAGGCGCGGTGGCTTGGCGTTCGAGGAGGGCGTAACGCGACAAAAAGTGGTTCGACAGCCCAAGTTGAAGATAGATGGAAATCCCAGCCAAGATCAGCGTAAGAATGGCAAACCACGCCCGCAGCCAATTGTGTGAAAGGTGCATTTGAGCAAGCGCATTCATTTGAATCAATCAAGCCTCAGTAAATTAGAAACAAACCTAGGGTTTAAATTAGGCCCTGATTCCCGCTCGCGCGCGACCGTACCCAGACCACACTCCTTTCAAATTGTGTGGACCTGCTCAAAGGTTTGCTAAGGCAAAGGCCTTAGAATGGTGGGATGGTAACGAATTATCTTCATGCCCTGACCCATATGCTGGATTTTACCGGGCGTATGACCCGGCGCGCTTATTGGTATTTTCTCCTGATGGTGCTGGCGTTGAGCTGTGTAGCTATTTCGGTGGATAGTGCAGTCCTCTTGTCTGAGCTCACGGATGGCACGCCAGAGATCAAGATCGGCACCATGACCATGACTTTTGGGGCCTTGCATGCCTTGCCGATTTTTTCGGCAAGCTTCCGTCGTCTGCACGATATCGGCAAGTCTGGCGTTTGGATTGTCTTGAACCTTTTGCCCTTTGTCGGCAGTATGATCCTGTTTTCTTGGTATGCCCGACCCAGCGTGATTGACAGCGCGCATGGCGAAGCCCCGCGTGAGCGGCTCTCGCGGCCAAATTGGGCAGATCGCACACAATTTTAAAAAAACAAAAAAGGGCGGCACCCGACATGCCGCCCTTTTGATTTGACCTTTAATCCGGCCTTAGCCTGCGACTGCAGCCGCGTCTTTTTCGCCTGTGCGGATACGCAGGGCCATTTCGACGTCGACGACAAAGATTTTGCCATCGCCGATTTTGCCCGTGTTGGCGGCACCTGCCAGCGCCTCGACCACTTTGTCGACCATGTCATCGGTAACTACGGCCTCTATCTTAACCTTGGGCAGCAGCTTCACTTCGTATTCGGCGCCGCGATAGACTTCGGTCTTGCCCTTTTGACGACCGTATCCGCGAACTTCGGTAACCGTCAGGCCCGAAATGCCCGCTTCGGTTGCAGCGTCAAGCACCGCATCGAGACGGCTTGGTTTGATAATGGCGGTGACAAGCTTCATTCTGTTCCCCTCACTTCGCATCGGGTTCGTTCTTCGGAACCAGACCCTGATTATTCCATCACATTCTAGATTAGACAATCAGCAGCACTTGTGACCCGCTTTTAATGCCAGACCGCAGGGCGGAAGGTATTAGCCCAATTTTTGAGCGGCTTTTGCGGCGATTGCCTCAAAAACGTGCGGCCGCGGGCTGAGCTAACAACACGCGTCGACCTTGGCCTGGAAGACTGTCGGCATACAGACGCTTTACGGCCTCCACTAAAATAACCCCGCCGAGCGCTGGCCAAGCTCGTTCGCCGACACTTTCCCACGTCTCTGCTGCTCCGCCTGTCGCCATTTTCCACGACAGAGGTGGCCCATAAAGTGCACGCGACCACGCCACTGGTTGAAACATGGCTTCACTCAAAAGACTTGCCAGTTGGCTGCGGCTATAGGGTCTGCCTTGGCCAAAAGGGGTTGATTCCGCCCTTGCCCAAATGCCACCGCGGTTGGCAACCGCAATCATCAAACGCCCTTCGGGAGCAAGCAACCGCCAAAGTTCGCGCAGAAGCACGCGCGGATTTTCTGCTTCTTCTAAGGCATGGACACAGAGGATGCGGTCAAAGATGGCTTCGGTAAAGGGCATCCGGTCCTCATCACCAATGCAAGCGAGGTTAGGCGCACCCGATGGCCACCGCTCCACCCCTTGTGTGGCTGGCATCAGGGCAGTGACTCGCCGCGCGGTTGGCAGCCATGGCGTGAGAAAAGGCGTAGCATAGCCAAAGCCCAAAACATCGAGGCCTCTGCAATCCCCCCAAGCATCAACCATGCGACGGCCAGCCATAGCCTGCGCAGTCTGCCCCAAGGGGCCAGCATAAAAACTTTGCAAGGCAAGAACATCAACACGCATGGGGACTAGGATAAACCAAGTTTCTCTCTTAAAGGACAGACATGCTTATCATTCATATGTTTCCATGTCTGTCTGACAATTATGGCTTTTTGGTCCGCGATTCGGCCACAGGCAAAGTTGCCAGCATTGACACCCCGGACGCCAACGCCATCCTAGCCGAAGCGCAGAAGCTAGGCTGGCACATCGACGAGATCTGGAACACCCATTGGCATCCAGATCATGCTGGCGGCAATCAAGCGATCGAAAAGGCTTTGGGTTCCCTATCGTTGGGGCCAGAAGAAGTCCACACACGCATCAGCCCACTCGCAAGGATCGTGCGGCCCGGTGAGACCGTCACTTTGGGCGAGAGCTCAGCCAAAGTCATTGATGTTGGTGGCCATACCTTAGGGCACATCGCTTTCTACTTTGCTGACGACCAAGTGGCCTTTGTTGGCGATGCATTGTTTGCGTTGGGTTGCGGGCGGCTGTTTGAAGGCAGCGCGGAGCAAGCTTGGGCGAGCCTCTCGCGCCTCATGGCGATGCCCGACGCGACAACCATTTATTGCGCGCATGAATATACAGCCGCCAACGCGCGCTTTTGCGCAACGATTGAGACTGATAATGCTGCGCTGACAAACCGAATTGCAGACATCACCCGCTTGCGCGCCGAAAATCTGCCGACCGTTCCAACAAGCATCGGGCTTGAGAGGGCGACCAATCCGTTTGTGCGGGCAGACTTGCCTAGCGTCCGAGCTGCGATAGGGATTGCGGCCGATTCCGCCGCCCACGAGGCGTTTGGTCGCGTGCGGCACATGAAGGACCAATTCTGATGCAACGGGCGCTGTCCGGCGATTTATCAGCCTCTGAGATCATTGCCCTGCTGCAGATGAAACCCCACCCCGAGGGTGGCCATTATGTTGAGACATTTCGTGACCCTGAAGGGCCAAAAGATCGTGGTTTTTCCACCAGCATCTATTTTCTACTTCAAGCAGGTGAAGTGTCCACTTGGCACCGCGTCGATGCTGGGGAACATTGGTTTTGGCATGCAGGCGGGCCGTTGGCACTAAGCATCAGTGAAGATGGCCAGAAGGCGTATGCGCATCGCTTAGGCCCAGACCTTAGAGCGGGACAACGGCCACAGGCGATTGTGCCTGCGGGCGCTTGGCAAGCCGCCGAAAGCCTCGGCGCTTGGACCTTGGTTAGCTGCGTTGTCGCGCCTGGCTTCTTGTTTGAACGATTTGAACTCGCCCATCCTGACTGGTTTCCGGGTAAGCCAGGGCAAGCGCCGATTTAGGCCATTTCTGGGTCAATTCGCCTTGTCGAGCGCATAACCTGCTGAGCGCACCGTGCGGATTGGGTCGATTTCGTCGGCTTCATTCAGCGCTTTGCGCAATCGACCGACGTGGACGTCCACCGTACGCGCCTCGACATAGACGTCCGACCCCCAGACTGCATCCAGCAATTGTTCGCGGGAAAAAACGCGCCCTGGATGTTGCATGAAATAATCAAGCAGGCGGAACTCTGTCGGGCCCAAATGGACATCACGTTCGCCCCGCTTCACGCGGTAGGACACACGGTCGACCACGATATCGCCGAACACCAACCGATCGTCCGCAAGGCCTGGGCGAATACGGCGAAGTACGGCGCGCACGCGGGCCAAAAGCTCAGTCGTCGAAAATGGCTTGGTGACGTAATCATCCGCACCGGTATCGAGGCCCCGAATCCGGTCAGATTCTTCGCCGCGTGCCGTCAGCATGATAATGGGGATGTTGCGGGCATCTGGCTTGGCACGCAACCTCCGGCAGACTTCAATGCCGGGCACTTTTGGCAGCATCCAGTCAAGAATGACCAAGTCCGGCAAGCGCTCTGACGCCATCATTAGAGCTTCCTCACCATCAACGGCGACACCTACATGATAGCCATCTTTTTCCAGATTATAGCGCAATAGCGTAGCTAAGGCGTCTTCGTCTTCAACGACAAGCACGTACGGGGTCATGATAATGGCTCCTGATTAGGCGACGGTGGCAGGGGAGGCATCACAGGATCGACCGCCTTTGGCCGGTCAATGCCGATGTCTTCACCGGTTTCAAGGAAATAAATGACTTCGGCCATATTGGTGCAGTGATCGCCGATTCGCTCAATGTTCTTGGCCACAAACAACAAATGCGCGCCCGGCCCAATCATGCGGGGGTCTTCCATCATGTAGGTCAGAAGTTCGCGGAAAAGAGAGTTATAATGTTCATCTAGCTCTTCATCCTGCATCCAGACAGATACCGCACCGGCCACTTCACGCGATGCAAAGGTGTCCAGGACCTGTTTCAACTGGGTGACCGCGATCTTGCCCATGCGCTCCACACTGCGAGTCAAAGAGATTGGGTCAAATTCTTGAATGGTCAAAGCGCGCTTGGCTATGTTCTTGGCCAAATCGCCAATGCGCTCCAAGTCAGCGGCAAGCTTTAGGGCTGCTACCGTCTGGCGCAAATCGCGCCCTAGCGGCTGGCGCAAAGCCAACAAGCGCATGATCTTCCGCTCTATTTCGCGTTGAAGCTCGTCGATCATCTTGTCGCCGTCAATCACGCTGCGCGCAAGGCCCGCGTCGCGTCGCGCAATGGCGGTGACAGCATCGCTCAAAGCTTGCTCTGAATAGCCACCCATGCGGGTCAGATCCGTCCCTAGGGCTTCTAATTCTTCGGTAAAAGCACGAACGGTATGTTCTGTCATAGCAACTTACTTTCAAGCCCCCGTCTAGGGTGCAAACCTCTTAGCCAAATCGGCCAGTAATGTAATCTTGGGTGCGGCTGTCGCGAGGATTGGTGAAAATCTCTTCGGTAGGCCCAGCTTCCACCAGCTTGCCCATATGAAAGAAAGCCGTGCGCTGGCTGACGCGAGCTGCCTGAGCCATAGAGTGCGTGACGATGATAATGCAGAAATTCTGCCGCAACTCATCGATCAACTCTTCAATCTTGGCTGTCGCGATGGGATCCAAAGCTGAGCAAGGCTCATCCATCAGAATGATTTCAGGGTTGACCGCAATGGCGCGGGCAATCACCAAGCGCTGCTGCTGGCCACCGGAAAGGCCAGTACCGGGCTGATGTAGACGGTCTTTCACTTCTTCCCAAAGGCCCGCTTTGCGCAGGCTTTGCTCCACGATGCGCTCTAAACCCGGCTTATCATTGCTAATGCCGTGGATGCGCGGGCCATAGGCGACATTCTCGAAAATGGTCTTCGGAAATGGATTCGGTTTCTGGAACACCATGCCGACCGACGCCCGCAATACAACTGGGTCAATCGCACGGTCATTCACATCGCGGCCATCAACTTGAATACTGCCGGTCACTTTGCAGGAATCAATGGTGTCATTCATGCGGTTGATACAGCGCAGAAATGTAGACTTGCCGCAGCCTGATGGGCCGATAAATGCAGTCACCGATGCGTCAGGTACATCCAAGGACACGTCAAACAGGGCTTGCTTTGCGCCATAAAAGACATTGACGTCGCGCGCACGTACTTTTGAGCTGATGTCTGGCAGAATGCCTGTCGATTGTTGCACTTGCGCGGCATGGGTTTCACCGTGAGCTTCAGTGCTGTTTTGAGAGAACGTATTCATGGTTTTACCACCTGCGCTCGAACTTGCGTCGCAGGAAGATTGCGACAGCGTTCATCAATATCATGAAGAGAAGTAGGATAAGAATAGCCACGGCCGTACGTGGCTCCCAAGCCCGCTCAGGGCGGCCCGCCCACATGAAGAGCTCAACTGGCAAAACAGTTGCCGAGTCGGTGAAGCTGGTCGGCACATCGGCGATGAAGGCCACCATCCCGATCATCAACAATGGCGCTGTTTCGCCCAGCGCGTGAGCCATCGCGAGGATTGAGCCGGTCATGATGCCAGGCATGGCCAACGGCAGTACATGATGGAAAATCGCCTGCATTTTCGAAGCACCAACACCAAGCGCTGCTTCCCGAATAGACGGTGGCACAGCTTTCAAAGCAGCGCGAGAGGCGATGATAATTACGGGCAGGCTCATCAAGGTCAGCACGATGCCCCCTACAATCGGGGCAGAGCGCGGCATATTGAAGAAGGTCAAGAAAACCGCAAAACCCAACAGACCAAACACAATGGAAGGCACGGCAGCCAAGTTGTTGATATTGACTTCAATGAAGTCTGTCAGTGCATTCTTGGGTGCGAATTCTTCGAGGTAAACAGCCGTCGCAACCCCAATGGGCACAGCGGTACAGAAAGTCACCAGAAGCGTAAAAATCGACCCAACAAGAGCGGATAGAATACCCGACAATTCTGGCTCGTTTGAGTCCGAATTGGTGAAGATCGTTGTGTTGAAAGCCGGACGAATGGCCCCTTCACTCTGCAACTGACGGCCAAAGGCAATCACTTCATCATTTACAGCCCGTCCATTCTGTGGCGTCGCAATTTGGACCGTCCGCCACGTCTGGCTGGACGTGGGCTTGCTATCTCGGACCAACAAAACGCCTTGCGCAGCCGATGCTGCGATGCGGGTTAGCTTAAAGGTCGCGCCACCAACTTCGACCAGAATGCTGGGCTTGTCGTCGTTCAGTTCGATTGCCCCACCTTCACCTTGAACCGCGGCGCGATAGGCTGCAATTGTGGCCACATCGACCGCCGTTTCGCCAGTGAGATTGTCAACAAGCGTTTGGGCCTGATCGGCCAAGGCTTCAGCGGCTGCTAAACCCGGGCCTTTGCTTGCCTTAAGCTCTTCAACCTGAGCCTTCAAGGCAGCCACCTGAGTTTGCGCAATGCTTAAGCGCTGGCGCTTGAGGCCGAGCGCTGTTTCAAGCTCAGTGGCAGCGAGGGCCAAATCTTTGCGGAGATTGGCAACTGGCTTCGCAAACGGTGCACGACCGCCAGACAAAGTATAAGTCCCGTCAGCAGCTCTTGCTTCGGTTAAGGGCTCTTCGCCTTGGCTCACTCGGGTTTCCCCGTAAGCACCCTTCAAAAACAGATCGAGATCATCATTAATCGGCAAAGCCACATCCAAGCTTTTACCAATCAAGCTTGGATCTTGAGCTAAAGTGCGCCCGATGGGGACGGCTGCCAGAGACGTCACAACATCAAACAAATCGTCTAACTTTCCATCGGCTTCAGCGGTAGGAAAGCGTTGGATCAATGCGTCTTGGACCAAGCCATAGAAATTACCATGCTCGCGAATTTCAGATGGCACGCGTTTGCCAAAGGGATCGGCTTTCTCTGCGCTGACGTTGAGCGTCAGATGCAAGCGGTTTTCCGTTAAGGCTGGGACCGCTTGGGAGATGACCGACAACAACAGAAGACCGCAGGCCGCAATCGCAGTTGCCACCATGGTGATGCCAAACCAACGGAATCGGGTTTCAGCCGCGTGCCGCCGCTTGATTTGACTGTTTACGATGTCCCGCAAAGCGGTCCGAGATGGGGCAGCAGGGTCACTCATATTTATCTCGATATTTTTGAACGACGCGCAATGCGATGATGTTGAGGATCAAGGTCACGAAGAACAGAACAAAGCCCAGCGCAAAGGCAGCATGGGTCTTGGGGCTGTCATATTCTTGGTCCCCTGTTAGCAAGGTCACGATTTGCACCGTCACGGTGGTCACCATGTCTAAGGGGTTCAGGGTGAGGTTGGCATTCTGACCAGCGGCCATGGTCACGATCATCGTCTCGCCAAGCGCTTTAGAAACAGCCAACAAAACAGAGCCAACGATACCAGGCAGCGCAGCAGGAATTACGACCCGCCCAATCGTCTCCGATTTTGTTGCGCCCATGGCATAGGAACCGTCACGCAAGGCTTGGGGCACCGCATTGATCACATCGTCCGATAGCGACGAAATGAAGGGGATAATCATAACCCCCATTACCAAACCCGCAGCTAAAGCGCTTTGTGCTGAAACATCGAGTCCGATGCTAGTCCCGATAGCCCGAATAATCGGGGCGACGGTCAACAATGCAAAGAAGCCGAATACCACCGTGGGGATGCCGGCGAGTAATTCCAATACCGGCTTCACCACAGCGCGTGCCCGGGCACTTGCATACTCAGAAAGATAAATGGCTGAGCCTAGGCCGACTGGGATCGCAATCGCCATTGCAATCACCATGATGAGCGCGGTCCCAGCGAACAAAGGCACGGCCCCAAATGCACCAGACTGGCCGATCTGATCGGCCCGAATAGCAACTTGCGGACTCCATTGTGTGCCAAACAAAAAGTCGATCGGACTGTAACTTGAAAAGAACTTCAGCGTCTCAAAAAGTAAAGATAAAACAATGCCAAGGGTTGTCATAATAGCAATAGCTGAGGCCACCATCATGCCGGCCTTAATGCAGACCTCAACCGCGTTACGGGCGCGGAAGTCCCGCCCTAAATGCGAGTTCGACAAGAAGAAGCCTAGGGCGGCAAGGGCTAGGGCGCCTAAGCCAAAGGCCAAATTGAGATTGGCGGAAATCGCGCGCATGGCTTCCGCTGCAGCCAAAACATCCGGAGTACGTTGGCTCGGGGTCCCACCAAAGGCTATTTTGCCGGCATCGGCAAAAAATAAGTCCAGCCGCTCTTTCGGAAGGGCCAGCACCTCTGGCGCGAGGCTATGGGACAAAAGCGATCGAATTGCAGATGGGGCGATCAGCTCATGGAGCAACAAGAGAGCTAAGGCAGGCCCGACGACCCACAAGACTGCGTACCAACCATGATAACCGGGTAGGGAGTTTAAACGGCCTTGGCCAGCGTTGGCCAGAACCAGCGCTTTGGTCGCGCCGGTTTGCCAAGCCCAAGTGCCGAAAGCCAGCACAAGGGCCGCGGCAATCAGGCTTACAGGCACATCTGCTAACGCATCCATGAACAATCATCGCCCCTGCCAGACAATCTGGCACCAATTCTCCCCCGCCCCTTAAGGGTTTGCTGAGAAGACAAGATTACATTTTTACGACACTTCGATGACACCGGCCGCGCTGGACAGGGTCAGCCTGCTTGTACTTCTGCTATTGTCCGTACAGGACCCAATTCTAGCGGCTGCGGCAGATACACCGAGAAAGCAGTCCCTCGGCCCTGCTCACTCTCTACCACCAATCCACCGCGATGGCGATTAACGATATGCTTCACGATTGCCAAGCCCAGACCCGTGCCACTTTTGCCTGTGGCGGTTTCTTCCACGCGGTAAAAGCGTTCTGACAAGCGCGGCAAATGTTGACGTGCGATTCCAGGGCCTGAATCCTCAACCCGCAATGTACAATAGAGGCGATCCCGATCGACTTCAGGACTGGTGAGTGGCAGGCGCGAGGCACCATCCCACTCGCGCATACCTGACCTCAATGCAGACTCACGGTCAAGCCACGCCGACAGAATGATACGGACTTCGGACTGCGCGCCGCCATACTTAAGAGCGTTGTCGATAAGATTGGCGGCGATCTGTTGAATTTCGTCCCAGTCGCCAATTACCCATAGCGGATCATCGCCTACTTTGAACTGAATGCGCTTCTGCTTATCGGGCGGCAAACTTTCGACAATTTCCTGCACAGCGGCAGCAAAGTCAGACCGAGCGGTTGGGGCGACGTGCTCATTCAATTCAATCCGCGACAAACTCAGCAAGTCTGAGATCAGGCGACTCATTCGATCTGCCTGCAGGTGCATGATTTCTAAAAACCGATCACGGGCGGCCGCATCGTCGCGGGCTGGGCCACGCAAGGTCTCAATAAATCCAATTATCCCCGCTAGAGGGGTGCGCAATTCGTGGCTGGCGTTTGCCAAGAAGTCGGCCCGCATGCGCTCGGACATGCGTGCTTCAGTCTCATCCTGGATCGACAACAGCACAAAGCGCTCTTGATCTGCCTCAAAAGCCGCAATCGAAACACGCTCATAGCGATCAACTGGCACACGACTTTCAATGGACAAGGTCCGGGTCACGCCCGTTTTGAACACCTCGCTCACCGCGTCGACTAAATTTGGTCGCCGAATCACGGCGCTAAACCGCACTTGAGCAGCATCAATCGAGAAGCGGTCGCGCGCAGCTTGGTTGGTTCCGACCAAACGTCCGGCCGCGTCGACAATTAGCACTGGATTAGGCGTTGCTTCGATGGCAGCACGTGCAAACCGGACAGCGCCTACTACCAAGGTTGCTCCAGTACTGTCACGCCCTGCAGTGACACTTGCAGGTGTGGGGTCTGTCCCTTGCTGTTTAGGGCTCTGAACTACGGGTGGGGCTTTTGCGGTTTCTGCGCCCAACCACCAGCCAACCGCGATTGCCAGACTTACACCAAGCCCACCTGACAACGTCAGCAACACGTTTTGGCTGAGCCCGTAGATCGCACCACACGTAATGAACAGCACCCCCAGAATGGTGGCAACAGCAGGCCAATTCGGGGCGTCGCGTTCTGGCAAACTTACAGGCATTAGGGCTTTTCGTAATAGTGAGACTCAGCAGGCACTTTAGGCTGGCATGCAGCGATGTCTGCAGGATGACAGTAATTTGACGATTTTGCCACCCTTGCGAGCTAGGCGATCTCGAAAACGCGCGTGCATAGACATAAGCAGTCAAAGGTGGGAAGTTTCGCCTGTGCGTTATGCATCATAGTACGTATGAAGGATACCATCATGTTTGCACGCCTAGGCGTGAGCATTTGTTTGATTGCCTGCCTTGCTGCGCCGGCTTATGCCGTCGACCGACGCACGCCAAGTCGCCCATTAGATGCTGGTCGCACTTTGGCCGAAACCCATTGCGCGACTTGCCATGCGATCGGCAAGCGTGGCCAAAGCCCAAATCCGAAAGCGCCGCGCTTTGCAATCTTGGCACAGCGCTATCCGCTTGAAAATTTGGCAGAAGCCCTCAGTGAGGGCATTCTAGTAGGCCACGGCCCTATGCCTGAGTTTCAGTTTGAGCCCGATCAAGTCGATGGGCTGATTGCCTATCTAAAGAGCATACAAAGCCCAGTCAAAAGGGCGAAGAAGCGCGTTTCAAAATGAGTTGCTCTGACCCCCTTGTGTTGCTGAAAGGCCACACCTAAGTGATGGGGCAACGATCCTAGTTTCTAGGTCTCCCCCGTTCTTAACTTTAGGCTTTGCAACAATGAACCTAGATAAATTCACCGAACGCGCCCGCGCCATTGTCCAAGCCGGACAAATGGAAGCGATCAAGCGTAAGCACCAATACTTCACACCCGAACATTTGCTAAAGGCGTTACTGGATGACGACAAACAACTGGCGGCTGGCTTAATCCGGTCTGCCGGAGGGCGGCCCGATGAAGCCAAATTGGCCACCGATGTCGCGGTAGCGGGCCTACCGGTTGTCGAGGGCGGCGAAGATAAAATTTATATGCCGCCGGAGACCGCCCGGATTCTGCAAGGTGCTGAAGACGCCGCAGGTAAAGCAAGTGACAGTTTCGTTGCCGCTGAATGGCTCCTTTTGGCCATCTCAACTGCCCGCACAACCAAAGCGGCTGAAGCGCTGAAGGCGGCGGGTGTCACCCCGACCTCTCTAAACACTGCCATCGGTATGATGCGCAGCGGTCGAACAGCCGACACCGCCAATGCAGACGATAATTATGAGGCGCTGAAAAAGTATGCGCGTGATTTGACTCAAGCGGCGCGCGACGGAAAGCTGGACCCCGTGATCGGTCGAGATGATGAAATACGCCGTTGTGTGCAAGTTTTGTCGCGGCGTACCAAGAACAATCCGGTCGTGATTGGGGAGCCAGGCGTCGGCAAGACGGCGATTGCAGAGGGTTTGGCCTTGCGAATGGTCAATGGCGACGTGCCTGAGAGCCTGAAAAACAAGAAACTCATGAGCTTAGATATGGGTGCGTTAATCGCAGGCGCTAAGTTCCGCGGCGAGTTTGAGGAACGTCTCAAAGCCGTTTTGAGCGAAGTTGAAGCCGCCGATGGTGGGATCGTGCTGTTCATTGATGAGATGCACACCCTTGTTGGGGCCGGCAAATCTGAAGGCTCGATGGATGCGTCCAATCTCTTGAAGCCGGCCCTATCGCGCGGCCAACTGCGTTGCATTGGGGCAACGACGCTGGATGAGTACCGCAAGCATGTCGAAAAAGACCCTGCCCTTGCACGGCGGTTCCAGCCTGTTTTTGTTGACGAGCCCAGCGTTGAGGACACGATATCAATATTGCGCGGCTTGAAGGAGAAGTACGAGGTCCATCATGGGGTTCGCATCTCGGATGCTGCGATTGTAGCGGCGGCCACCTTGTCGAAACGCTATATCGCCGATCGGTTCTTGCCTGACAAAGCCATCGACTTGATGGATGAAGCTTCGGCCCGCTTGCGCATGCAAGTCGACAGTAAGCCTGAAGAATTGGATGAAATCGACCGCAGGCTGATGCAATTGCGGATTGAAGCTTCCGCGCTGGGAAAAGAAAAAGACCCCGCATCCATCGAACGACTGGAACGCTTGGAGGACGAGATCGAAACTCTGCAGGCCAAGTCCGACGACATGAGCGAAACTTGGCGGCTCGAGAAAGCCAAGCTGGCGGATGCCACCAAACTGAAAGAGGAGCTCGAAAAGCTCAACCTCGAGTTGGCCGATGCGACCCGCCGGGGCGATTACGCCAAAGCAGGGGAACTTCAATATGGCACCATTCCCAATCTGGAGAAGGCCTTGAAAGAGGCAGAGACCAGTGGCGAAAGCATGGTGCATGAAGTGGTCGATGCCGAGCAAATCGCCGCCGTCGTGGCCCGCTGGACTGGCGTGCCTGTAGAACGCATGCTGGAGGGCGAGCGCGAGAAGTTGTTGGCGATGGAGGACTCTTTGCGCGCTCGCGTGGTTGGGCAAGAAGAGGCGCTAGAGGCCGTTTCCGATGCGGTTCGCCGATCGCGCGCCGGCCTGCAAGACCCCAACAAACCGATTGGCTCTTTCCTTTTCCTTGGCCCCACTGGGGTCGGCAAAACTGAACTGACTAAAGCTTTGGCGGAGTTCTTGTTTGACGACGACAGCGCGGTCACACGCATCGACATGTCGGAATATATGGAAAAACACTCCGTCAGCCGCCTGATTGGCGCCCCTCCGGGCTATGTGGGCTATGACGAAGGCGGGGCCTTAACCGAAGCCGTGCGACGCAGACCCTATCAAGTCGTGCTGTTCGATGAAGTCGAAAAAGCACACCCCGATGTGTTCAACGTCCTCTTGCAAGTGCTTGACGATGGCCGCTTGACTGACGGCCAAGGCCGAACGGTAGACTTCAAGAATGTAATCCTTGTCATGACCTCAAACCTAGGGAGCCAATATCTCGCGGAGCAGAATGATGGCGAAGATGTTGAGCTCGTGCGGCCTATGGTGATGGAGGCCGTACGTGGCAATTTCCGCCCTGAGTTCATCAATCGGATTGACGAGATCATCTTGTTCCGACGGCTGGGCCGGGCTGAAATGGATCGCATCGTGCCCATCCAATTGCGGCGTTTGGAAGCCCTTTTGGCTTCCCGCGACATCAAAATCACGCTGGATGACGCAGCGAAAACTTGGTTGGCAGACAAAGGCTATGAACCGGCTTACGGGGCGCGCCCCTTAAAGCGGGTTATCCAAAAAGATGTACAAGACCCGCTAGCGCGCCTCATTTTATCGGGCGCAATCAAGGATGGTGAAACCGTCGTGGTGACCGCTCAACCCGGCAGCGACGAGTTGAGCTTCAATGGCTTCACTGGGCAAAACGATAGTCCGCCTAAGGGGATTGTCGTCAACTAAATTATTGAAAATGTTTGGTTCGGGTCAGCTAACGGCCCGAACCGGACTGATCCCAAATGGCGGCTCTGGTGCTCTCGGGCTTTGAGTCGCGCCCCATTTCCAGCCGGCTTCGGCAAATGCGAGCGCTGCGATCCTTGTCGTCTCAGTCATGTCAGGGCCGGGCTCGAAGCCCGCCAACCAACGCAGCGCTGCTACGAGTGCGTCCCCATCATCTGCTTGTGCGGCGGCTAAGGCGTTTAAGAGCGTCCGCTCATCTGGCGATGGCTCAAGGCTTCCTAATTCGCCAAGACGCAGTTTTCGCCCTGAGACTAAAAGCAAACTTGCCAGTTTCCGCATGGCGGCACGCGCCGTCTCAACCCGTTCTGCCGTAACCGGGCAGCGAAACACCGACGGTCCAGCCGCGCGACGCATCGCGTGAAGCGCCAGTTGCGCACCAGCTTCAAGACCATGGGTTGGTTGTGAATGGGGCATAGAATTAGTATATGCGAATTATTCTCAAATACAAGCGAAATTGGGACCTGTTGCCCGATTAGATGCGATCTTTAATCGCTGGGCTGCGGCACCCCTCTTACCTCAAAACACACCCGAGAAATTAAGGCCATCGCAACCTTTTTGGGCCATTCTAAGTTCTTATAAATGCTCAAAAAATTATGAATTCGTGTGGCAAGTTAGGGAAGCTGATCGGTGGCCATCAACGCCAACCTCATTAGTCTGTTGAATTCAGGCGGGTTTTCCAACTCGTCGGTGCAATCTATTGACTTGTCGGTCCTGACTAACACCGCCTCCGCTACCCCGACTGGACCACCAACCCAGCGCCAGATTGCACGGATGGCGCCTTGGGATTCACGGGCTAGGCCACCGACACTCTCCCAATTAGCCACCGATGCGCTGCGCGCCAGCCGATTGATAAATACCAGTCTGGGGTCAGGTGCAGGCTCCGCAGTTACGGACCCAAACGACAAAAGCCTTTTTATCATCCATAACGGTGTTCAGAAGTTGCAAGCTCTGGCCGACGCTGCTGCCAAGGACGGGGTTAGCGCTGAAACTCGCAAGCGCCTACAGGATCGCATCACCAAAGGGATCGAGGAACTTAACGATCATATCAATGCGACCAAGCTCGATGGAGCCTATTTGATCGGCGGTCGTCGACTAACGCGGCACGAAGGCGAAGGCATTCCCAAGGGCCTCTTGCAATATGACACCAAGCCGCTGGTCACTGGCGAACTGACCGCAATCCCAGAAGGCTTCCTAGGAGACCGTCGTTTCTCTTTAAAAGTGACCAAAGAAGGGGTCACGACAAACTTCGATATCAATCTGTCCGAAATGGGCACGACCGATCGTAACATTGGGAATGTCGCTAATTTTATCAACATTAAGCTCGAAAATGCAGGGTTTGAGAGCCGGTTTTCACGTGTTGAAACCACCATCCCGGCCGCAACCAAGGGCGGAACGCCAACTGTTCAACATCGGCTGCGCATCGCCACCACATCGTTCGAAACGCTTTCTTTTGAAGCCGCTGTAGGCGACACCAAGCCCGCCCTCTATGTCGCCGGAGGCAAGACAGTAGATAAAGCCACCCAAAGCGTGGTGAGCAAGATGACTGGCCTCGAAGGCACCGATAATTTGGCGTCCTTCACGTCGGATATCTCAGCCGTCAAAGGTTCCACCGTTGGCGCACGTGCTTCGGTGGTGGGCTCGGATGGCTCGCTCTATGTGATTGCCGATGCGACCGGCAAAGTGAATGGGCAAACGCCCAAGGACAAGAGCGACGTCGTTTTGATGAAATACGACACAACAGGCCAGATTGTATGGACGCGGGCTTTAGGGTCAGCGGCTCCGGCCCAAGGCTTCTCTTTGGCTATTGGAGCGGATGGGACCTTGGCCGTTGCTGGTTCCGTCGACGGTCGTGCCGATACCGCAACCAGCACAACAGGCAACGGACTTGATTCCTTTGTTGCAGCCTTTGACTCTGAAGGCCGAGACAAGTGGTATCACCAACAAGGTGCCACCGGCAGCGACAATGCAACCCATGTGCAAGTTGGCGCGGACGGCAGCGTCTTTGTCATGGGAACAACAACCAATAGCTATGGCGGGGCTACTGCTTTAGGCGGGAAAGACGTCTATCTGCAGGCTTTTGATACATCCGGCTCTGTTCGTTTTACACAGACCTTGGGCACGACAGACGACGACACGCCAGCGGGCTTGGCGCTAGCCAATGGGCAGGCGGTTGCGGTCTGGAATGAGAGCGGCGGCGCGCGCATGGGCAAATTTGATGCCTTGACCGGTACTGCCAGCGGCGCGACCAATAACCTTGCTGCTAGCAATTTAAGCGCCGTGACAATGGTGGCTTCTGACTCGAGTGGCCGAATATTCTTGGCGGGGCGCACGGCCACCGATTCAACGGCAAACAAATTAGTCGCTATGGACATAAATTCCGAAACCGTGCTGTTCCAAGCCCAATCAGCAGGTGAGTCAATCCGCGCACTCACTGCTGCTGGCGATCAGGTGGCCTATGCGACTGAGACCGTCACGGTGACGCCTGCCGATGGCTCCACCCCTGCGAGCACGGCACGCGAGAGCTCTATCGTCGGCCTTGATGCGGATACCGGCGTGCAGGCGTTTAGTCGTGCGGCACCACAATTGGCTGATGCGCCGATTTCTATTGCCCTCGCCCCCTCCGTTTCCCAAAGTCTCGATTCCATGGGCATTCCGCAAGGGACGCTTAGCTTTGGCATTTCTGATGCCCTGACCGACCGCACCGGACTTCGCACAGGCGACCAGTTTAGCGTCATGGTGAATGGCGGTAGCGAGAAGAAGATCACGATCGCACAGGGCGAGACTATGCGGACTTTGGCGGCGAAGCTAAACCGCGTCCTGATGCGCGATGGAACGGCTGAGGCCCGTTCGCTCAAAGGTATTGAGAGCTTGGTCATCACGCCAAAAGCAGGCGACCGGATTGAATTGAAGGCCACGGATGGGGTTGCCGACGCGCTAACCCAGTTGGGCCTTGAACCGGGTGTAGCTATTCCACGGCCTGCGCCTAAAAAGCCTGGCACTAAATCCGTTTCGGATCCACCCCCCATTATTGCCTTGGAAATGCCGTTAGAGGGCGATGTCTCGGACAAGACCAAAGCGAAGGCTTTGGCGGATTCGTTCGATGGCGTGCTTCGGCGGTTACGGATTGGCTATCGGGAAATCTCAACCGACCCAACCCAGGTCGAATTGCGCAAGCAAAATGCGGCCAAAGCCTCCCAAGGTTCGGGTGGCAACTCGGCAGGCGTGGCTTATTACAACCGCCAAGCTGCTTTGGGTCAGGATGCCCTCCGCCGCCTCGGTGTTTTTGCCTAAACAGAAAATTTGCTCGTCCCTTCCTGCTAAAATCACAATTGAGCTTGCATCTGGCTGTCCAACCTCTAAACAAATGATATATCTTATTGGGGGCAGCGATCATGTGTCAGTCTGTGAAGGCACTTCTTCTTTCGGGCATCCTCGCAGCAGGATTGGGACTTGGCTTTGCAATGGCCCAACAGGCCGCACCATCTGGACAAGGCGTTGAACCAGCTAAAGACCCAACCAAAATTGTGGCTCCCGTTGAACGCGTCCCAATTGATATTCGCCGAACTACGATCATCGTGAGAGACATGGAAACTTCGCTGAAACTCTATCGCGATGGTTTAGGCATGCGGGTCAATTATGATGAGCGCATGAATGTTTCCAGTCCGGCCTTTGCCCAAGGCGGGCCACCGCGGCCAATTCGATTGGTGTTGTTGAACGCCAACGATCCTTGGATCGGCTGGATCGGCCTCATTCAATACACCGATCGCCCAGATGACCCAAAGGTCAAACAACCTGAAGTATTGGGACCGGGCAGCCATATCATGGTTGCAGCGGTGGCTGACGCACAAAAGGCTTGTGATGCGGCCAAGAAGGCTCCTGGCGTGCGAATGGTGGTGGAACCCAAAGTCTCGGTCTATCCGCCTCGCATCCCCGGTGCGCCGCCTATTCGGGTATTAGGATGTCAGTTCTTTGATGCTGATGGTGCTTATCTTGAACTCAACCAAACTTTGCCACAATAAAGTTTGAGTTGAAGGACTGGCTTACTTGCAGTTGGCCCAGCGCCTGCAAGGTCTAGCGCAGTAATTAGGTGAGTGACTATGCGTGCCAATTTGATCCTTGTTTCGCTTTTGGCGGGGTGGAGCTTGCAAGCTTTCGCTCAACCAAGTCCTCAACAAAACGCACCTCAGCCCAAATCGGCACAAGCTCAAGCCGACAAGGCGGAAGATCCTGCCGGGCTCGTACGCCTCGAAGACTCTCTGTTGTGTGCTGCGGCAATCCAAGTAACGGCCATGGCCGCCCCTTCTTGGGCCAGGGAACCCAGTGTTAGCGACAGCAGCAATCAATGGTTAGCAGAAGTCTATGCCGCGGCGGATGCCTATGGCATTTCAAGCGACAAGGTACCCCTCTTGGTTCAGGGCGAAATGGAGCGTCAGTTGCAGCAGGCCATCGAGAAGCCAAATGCCCTTTCTCGACGGGCCTTTGACTGCGCCACCAACCCACCGACCCCTTCGCGCTGATGGATTTTGAGGCACTTTCAGGCTAAAGTCGGCACATGGTCGAGATCATCAATTTAAGGCGAGTACGCAAAGCTAAAGCGCGCGAAGAACACAGCGCCAAGGGCGACGCCAATCGTGTGGCCTTTGGTCGCACGAAGCTAGAGAAACTTGCCACAGAAAAGGCCAAAAATCAGACGAAGTCGCGCCTCGATGGACATTTCCTAACCAAGGCAACAGATTATGAGCCTGATTAAGCGATCGGTATCTCTTGAAGGACACGCGACAAGCGTCGCGCTGGAGGCTGAATTCTGGGCGGCGCTTGAGACAAATGCGCGTCTGCGTCGATTGTCGCTCGCCGGGTTGATCGGCGAGATTGACAGCCAACGAGGCGAACGCCCACTAGCAAGCGCCCTGCGGGTGTGGGCGCTTTTGCATCAAGGCTTGCCGGAAGGCTGAACCCTTGCCAAATAGACTAATGCGCCCTGTTCTGACCTTGCTGGCGATTCTCGCCGTTCTACCCGCCCTTGTGTATGCACAAGTCGTCCCTGCCGCTGAGCCCGCCTCTGGAAGCATTACGCTGGACCGCCTGTTTGAAGATCCTGCTCTCAACGGGCCTGTCGCGCGAGCGCCCAAATTCTCGCCGGATGGCAAACTAGTAACGTGGCTTCGGCCCAATGAGCGCGATTTCTTGCGCCTCGACCTTTGGGCGGCCCCTGTCGGTGGTGGCGCACCCTTTATGCTGGTTGATTCCAAGGCGTTGGTGCCCGATGAGGGCGCTTTATCAGAAGCGGAAGCGGCGCGCCGAGAACGCCAACGTTTGGCAGGGACGCGCGGCCTTGTTTCCTATGATTGGGATAAAAAGGGCGAGGCTATTCTGGCCCCTCTGGGTGGCGACCTCTATTATGTACAAGTTGCAAACCCCAGCGCCCCGCGCCGCCTGACGCGCACACCCGAGTTTGAGACGGATGCTCAAATCTCCCCCGCAGGTGGTTATGTCTCTTTCATTCGCGACGGACAATTGATTGCCCTTAAGCTTGGTGCGAATGAAGAACTAGCGCTGTCACCTGCTGCAAGCGACGCCATCACATACGGTATGGCGGAATTCATCGCTCAAGAGGAAATGGACCGTAATACAGGCTATTGGTGGTCACCGAACGACGATCGCATCGTCTACACCCAAGTCGATGAGACCGCGGTCGCCCTTATCCCGCGCGTTGAGATTGGCGCAAGCCAAACAGAAATTGTTCAGCAACGTTATCCGCGCGCTGGGGCCACCAATGCAAGCGTAAGCTTGTTCATCAAGGACTTAGCGACGGGCAATGTGGTACCGGTCGATTTGGGCGAGAATGACGACATTTATGTCGCGCGGGTCAATTGGTCGAAGGATGGCCAAACCCTGTATGTCCAGCGGCAAAATCGGGCCCAAACACGGCTAGACCTTCTCATGGTTGACCCTGCAACAGGCCAGTCGAAAGTCATCCTAACCGAGGCAGATTTAGTTTGGCTGAACCTCACCAATGATTTTACGCCATTGGCGAATGGCGATTTCTTATGGACGAGTGAGCGAACAGGCTGGCGTCATATTGAACGGCGCAAACGAGATGGGACGGGCGTCCAAGTTCTCACCACCGGCACATGGGCCGTGTCACAAATCGCTGGCGTAGATGAGGCGGCAGGCCGTGTCTTTTTCATGTCGAATAAGGACGATAGCTTAGAGCAGCGCCTTTATTCTGCCCCGTTAGCCAAGCGCCGCGCACCCAGTGCAGTGACGGCAAGTGGCGGCAATTGGGGCGTGGCGATGGCCACCACGGGCAAAGCCTTTCTCGGCACCTATTCAGATCCCACGACACCCCCTCGCCTTGGGCTTTATGAAGCAAATGGGAGGCTCGTGCGGTGGATTGAAGAAAACAAGCTCGACGAAAAGCATCCTTGGGCACCCTATCTCGCGAAACGGGCAAATGTACGATTTGGCACGTTAACTGGTCCGTCGGGTGATGTTCTCAATTGGTCATTGCAATTGCCGTCTAATTTTGACGCCAGCAAGAAATGGCCAGTTATCGTCTATGTCTATGGCGGACCTGGTGTACAAGTTGTCAGGCGGGGATGGGGTAGCAACACTGATCAACTCCACGCAGCGCGCGGCTACATTGTATTCTCCATCGACAATCGCGGCACGCCTAACCGGGGCCGCAGTTTTGAGCGCGCGATTCGTGGAAAATTGGGCGGGCCAGAAGTTGAGGACCAATTAGCGGGTCTCGCCTTCCTGAAAGCGCAACCCTATGTCGACCCATCGCGCATTGGCGTGTGGGGTTGGTCCTACGGCGGGTACATGGCGTTGCGGTTGGCGACCGAGGCACCGGAAGCCTATTCGGCTTATGTCTCTGGTGCGCCTGTTACAGATTGGTCCTTGTACGACACACATTATACTGAACGATATATGGGCAAGCCTCAGGACGAGGCTGACGCCTACACTAGGGCATCGGTTCTGCCACGCTTGAAAAACGTTAAACGTCCCCTTTTGATCCTACATGGCATGGCCGACGACAATGTGACGTTTGACAATTCGACCGCAGCGTTTGACGCCTTGCAGGCAGCTTCGATCCCGTTTGAAACCATGGTCTATCCGGGGCAGAAGCACGGCATTCGCGAAAAAGCGCGGGCCAAACACGTCCAACTCACGATCTTAAACTTCTTTGATCGCACGTTAGGGCCCGGACCGCGCTAAAAGGCTTGGCTTAAGCGAAGCGGTAAGGGCCGCCTTTTTCAAGCGCTGTTTGCCATTGAGGCCGGGCGTGAAGGCCTTCGAGCCAAGCTTTCATGTTCGGCAACATGCCCAAAGCGCCTTGGCCTTTGGCGATCTCGCCGACAAAACTCATTTGTATATCAGCCCCGGTCAAGCGATCGCCAACGAGGAATTGTTTTCCTGCCAATGCCCCTTCGACATAGGACAAATGGTTCATGATCTCTCCCGTGATGCGCGGCATCAGAGGTGCAGCCGCATCCCCTAGGCGACCCGTATAAAGCGCCAAAAGGAAAGGCAGCATGGCAGAACCTTCGGCAAAATGCAGCCAGTGCGCATAGGTCGGATAAAGTGGCGAAGCAAAATCAACCGCGAGATCAGGGCCATAGCGACGTGCCAGTACGTCAATAATCATCCCAGATTCTGCCAAAACTTCCCCATTGTCTGTCACCACAGGCGACTTGCCCAACGGATGGACTTCCTTCAATTCTGGCGGTGCAAGATTTGTCACGGCATCGCGCTGATACTTCTTGATTTCATAGGGCGTTCCCATTTCTTCCAGAATCCATAAAATCCGCTGTGAACGAGAATCATTAAGGTGATGCACGATGATCATAAAAACCCCCAAGAACTAGCCGTAGTCCATCCACAGCCACTAGATGCGATCTGCCTCAACCCAAAAGCCACGATTGGCAAGACCTTTAAGAACAAAATTTTTCCCTGCTTGGGCGGCTGGCTCGTCGTCATACAGCGCAAAGCATGTTGCACCCGAACCTGACATTCGAACAAAGCGAACATTCGGACTGGCAGCTAAATGCTCCATCGCCGCAGCAATCTCAGGCACCAGACTGATAGCAGCCCGTTCGAGGTCATTAGGGACTTCGCGAAGATAGGCCAACAACCTCTCACGGTCCGACACATCGGGTACGGGCCGAATGACAGTGTCGGGCCCTGCCCCTAACTCGTCATAAGCGCGATAGACAGGCCCGGTTGGGCAAGGCACCCCCGGATTAACAAGAACTACCCCCATAGCAGCCAGCGGCCCAATAGGGGTCAACGTCTCCCCCGTCCCCGTCATGTGGACCGGCTGGCCTATCAGACAGGCTGGCACATCAGCGCCTAATTGGGCAGCTAGCCCCAAAAGATCTGGCAGCGGGAGGTTGAGCTCCCAAAAATTGTTTAAGGCGCGCATGGCCGCCGCAGCATCGGCAGAGCCCCCACCGATCCCGGATGCAATCGGCAAATTCTTGTTCAGGCGAATGTTAGCTTTTGCTGGCATCCCCCCCGCATCGGCAAGAATTTGTGCGGCGCGGCAAACCAAATTATCCTTACCGGCACTCAAGCCCTCGCTAAACGGACCCGAAATCTCCAGTTCTAAGTCCGTCGCGGTTCCCACCGAGAGGTAATCCCCGAGTCTTCTGGTAAAGCACACAAGGCTGTCGAGAGGGTGACGCCCATCAACCTGTGGCGGCCCGACCCTCAAAGTCAGATTGAGTTTGGCAGGGGCAAACCAAGCGGTCATCTTCGGCTCAGTTAGACTTGTTCTGAGCCAAGATGGCGGCATCCGCAGCCCGACTTGGATCAGGTGGCAAACCATCGCTCAACTTGATTTCGAGTGCTTTGGTTTGTTCTGCTGTTGGCGTCAGCGTCAAAGCACGTCGCCATTCCAGCCGCGCCTCTTCCTGCCGCCCGGTACGCCAATAGACGTCACCCAAGTGGTCGGCCACTTCAGCGAGATTGGGGGCTAGCCCCGCAGCGCGCTCAAGCATGGTTGCAGCCTCTTCATGACGACCGCTTTTGAACAAAGCCCAGCCATAAGAATCCAAAATCGCCCCTGACCTAGGGCGCAGCCTCATCGCATTGCGCAGCATGCCCAAAGCTTCATCTAAATTCTCACCGCGATCCGCCATGGCATAGCCTAGGTAGTTCAAGACATTGGGTTGATTGGGCGCGGCAGCTTTTGCCAGTCGTAAATCTGCCAAAGCCTCTGGCCAACGGCCAAGACGCTCGCGCGCGCCACCTCGCCCGAAATAGAGTGGCCACGTCTCGGTTGGCGACCAAGAGGCCGCTAAACTCTGTTCAATCAAGCTGTCATAGGCGGCCTCAGCTTCGGCATCGAGCCGGTTGGCTGACAGCATATCGGCCAACAGCGTCATGGCCGCAAAGCTTGAAGGATAATTGGCCACAAGCCCACGCGCTTCCAGTAAGGCTTGCTTTGGATCACGCGCATAGACCAGCCAAGCTAGTTCCGTGCGCGTGGCAACAAAATCGGGACTGAGGCTAGAAACACGCGTCAAATAGGGTTCAGCGAGCTCATCATAGCCGTGGCTGGCCAGATGTTGACCCAATGCGGCAGACACTTCGTCGGAAGTTGGGTGAAGAAAAGCCAAAAGAAATAGCAGGTCTGAGGTTTCGGTCGGCGGCCGGCTATCCTTCATGGCCTCAACCAAGGTCAGTAGGCCGATGGCGCTATGATCCTGCACGTTGATACTCACACTGCCCTTATCGCCTGCCCGCACCCGTGCCAAGGTGCCGGTGAAGGCCGAGGCTTTCACTGTCCCGCGTTCAGATAAAGGTGTTAAAAGAGCCTCTGCCTTGTCCCGCTGGCCGACTGATAGCAAAAGCTCGCTATAAAACCGTAAGCCCGCAGGCGACTCTTGTTGGAGACTGCGTGCTTTTTCAAACAAGGCAATCGCTTCTTGTTGGCGCTTGGCGCGCACCAAAATCAGCGCACGCGACATAAGGCCAGCGTCTTCCAGTTCGGTAATACCTGTGACTTGGCTTGCCAAATCATAAGCTTTTGACCCTTGCCCTTGCCCCAAGAGTGCATAAGCGCGGAGGTGGTTAGCAAATTGGGTCAGGCTCGGACTGAATTTTTGCCCCTCCAGCGTACGAATGACATCCTGATATCGCCCCTGTCCGAGAGCCTCGATTGCCAAGGCCAAAACGGCTTTTGGGGGACGCTGGCTAGGTGCAACCAATTTAGCCATGCGCACCACCATGCCTATGTTACCCACCTCAAGGTTTGCAGCGGTCGCCCGGTCATAGAGTTCTAAGTCGGATGTTCGACGAAAGTAGGCCCTCGCCCAAGCTTGTGCCGCCAATTTCGGATTGGCGACCCCTTGCGCATATCGCCCAGCCAAAGTTGCAGCAAAGATATCTGCATCCGATCGTTGCAACAAAACCGGCGCACCCGGTTTGGCGGCAGATAAGCCCACTGGCACAGAGGTTTGAGCGGAAGCCTGTGGTACACGCCAACACATAAGAACCGCAGCAACGGTCAACGCGCGCATAACAAGAATTGGCCTCTGTTTAAACACTACCGGGTTCCGCAATGATTGGTGCCGTTCTTTGCACGGGTGCTGGCCCCTTAAGGCCATTTTTTAGTTTTTCTTCCAACTCAACTTTCTTGAAATAATGACCGCCAAAGTCTTTCACCATTTGCCACATGCGGCGCGCTTCGCTTTTTTTGCCCTGATGCCAATAAACGTCGCCCAGATTGTCATAAATCTCTGGGTCTGGCGCGTCTTTACGCATGTCGACCGCTTTTTCGATCAAGCGTTGTGCTTCATCGAGTTGCCCAAGCTTATAATGCGCACGACCCAGCGAGTCCGTTATCGCACCGGAATAGGGTCGAAGCTCATAAGCTTTTTGTAATAATTGAAAGCCTTCGTCCACGTCGATATCATATTCAACCAGTGTATAGCCCAAGGCATTCATAAAGAGTGGCGAGCGGGGCATTTCCTCCAACGCGTCACGCAAGAGCTGCACGCCTTCAGCGCGTGTTCCGGGGAATTGCGCGAGGACCCCTCCCAAAGATAGCTTAGCGCGGCCGTCCGCACCGAGCATTTTCAAGCTTTCGCGCGCCGCAGGCAGGCCTTCGCTATGTGTCGACGGTTCCCGTGCGAGGAAGAGGCCGGCCGAGCCACGGACTGGATTCTCTGGCTTCAGTTTCTTCACCAGCGCGCGGGCTATTTCAATCGCTTCGGCTTTTTGGCCCAAATCATAATGCGCGCGCATCAAGCTCAATCGGGCCAAGTCCTCATCCCATTCGCCCGTACCGCGTGCGGCAGCCGCACTCTTAGTCGCACTCTCAAATGCGCCTTTGAAATCACCTCGCGCGCCCCGAATACTGGCGTGCAAGTCCCACCAACGTCGGTCGCGCAGGCTTGACGGAATTTGATCTAAAAGCTCTGACGCACTGGAGGTTTCTTCAAGGCTTAGATGCAGAACAGCTTTTTCGCGACGCACTTCGTCTAGTCGATCACCTGTCGTAATCGGGGCTAACGTCTCTAAAGCGGCCTTGTCTTCGTCAATCTCCGCTAGGGCTTCGGATAAAGAAAATCGTGCAGATTGGTTGGATGGATCAATCTTTAGAGCCGTCCGCAGCAACAAAGCATCTCCTACGAACAGAGCATCCGCGTCAGGCTTTTCAGTTACCTCATCAGACTTCGCGGCATCCGCGTCTTTTTGCTGTTGATTGGCTTGAAAAATCCGCACGAGCATCATGGCCGAGGCATAATTGCTCATCAAGGAGCTAAGGCTTGCCTGCGGCAACATCGCGGCCAACGGCTTTGGCTTTCCGGCGGCAATTGTCTCACGGAATTTGGTTTCAAGCGGATCGAGCCCTTTTGGTTCCCCAAAAATCTCGTCATGGGCTTTTAGGGCGTCATTCGTGCGTCCAGCTTGGACCAACAAAGTCACGTAGCGTTTGCTCAAATCGCGCACAAAGTGCAGTTCACCAGCCTTTTGCGCCTGCGCATAATAGCCCAAGGCGGCATTTACTTGGCCATTTTGCTCAGCCAAGAGGCCACGATAGGCGTTGAAGAACGGCCGATTTCCGTCGCCACCATAGACTTCCCACGTGTTGATTGCCTGATCTAACTTGCCTTGGCCAACATGGGCCCAAGTGACCAAACCTGCGGTCAACATGTCATCCTTATCACTGTCGCGCAGCGTGTCGGTGACATCTTGATAACTTTGCTGGCTGAAAGCCCGCACACCGGTGTAATAAAGCGTCGTGCTTGTATCGCCTCCAGCCCGGCCGAGCGCAGCGATCGATTTAAAGGCAAAATCCAGATCGTCATCGATTAAAGCTTGGCGGATCGCATCCCCCAGACTGAGGCCGGCATAAGCCCGCTCTCGCGCAATAGCGCCTGAGGAATCGGCGTCTGGCGTTCGCTCGGTAACAGGTGGCGCGGAAGCCCACGCCATCGGTGCCATAAGCGATGAGCTCATCAGGATGGTGGTGGTCGCAAATAGGACTGCTCTGAGGCGCATGGCAACATCCTGCTGGTAGCTTGGATAGAGGGATCGACCAAGAATTGGTCCAAGATTAAACTGGCGCTGATTGGATGCGCAAACAAGGGCTAGACCAAGGCAAGCCTGTGAAATGTGATCGCAATCAGCTCCGGTGTTCAGACCAACGCTACATATTCTGGTAGATTGGTCCCTCCCCACCCTGCGGGGTGGTCCAATTAATGTTTTGGTTCGGGTCTTTGATGTCGCAAGTTTTGCAATGGACGCAATTCTGCGCATTAATTTGGAAGCGCTTGCCAGCCCCATCCTCAACCCACTCATAAACCCCGGCCGGGCAATAGCGGTTTGAGGGCCCAGCAAAGACGTCCAACTCACTCGACTTTTGAAGCGCAAGGTCTGCAACCTTCAAGTGAATGGGCTGATTTTCTTCATGATTGGTATTGGACAAAAAGACCGACGAAAGCTTGTCAAAACTGACGACGCCATCGGGCTTTGGATAGTCAATCTTGGAAAACTGATCGGCAGGCAACAGGCTTGCCGCGTCGGACTTGCCATGCTTTTGGGTTCCAAATGGCGACCAACCACCAAACAAAGTGGTGCACCACATATCGACGCCGCCTAAGCCCAAGCCCACGATTGTGCCAAACTTTGACAAAAGTGGTTTCACGTTGCGCACAAGCTGTAAGTCCTTAAAGACCCAGCTGGTTTCATAGGCAGTTTGGTATTCTTCTAGCACATCGCCAGACCGACCCGCTGCAATCGCCGCTGCAACCGTCTCCGCAGCGATCATGCCTGTCTTCATGGCATTATGGCTGCCCTTGATACGCGGCAAGTTCACAAAGCCTGCCGAGCACCCAATTAAAGCCCCGCCGGGGAACGGCAATTTTGGCACAGATTGCAAACCACCCTCAGTGATGGCGCGCGCGCCATAAGACAAGCGCTTGCCGCCTTCAAACGTTGGGCGGACATCTGGATGCTGTTTGAAGCGCTGGAATTCATCAAACGGGCTGAGCCATGGGTTCTTATAGTTCAAATGCACCACATAGCCGACTGAGACTAAACCGTCGCCCCAATGATAAAGGAAAGAGCCCCCGCCCGTGTTCCAGTCCAAAGGCCAGCCAAAAGCATGCTGAACCAGGCCGGGCTTGTGCTTTTCAGGTGCGACTTGCCACACTTCTTTCAGGCCAATGCCGTATTTCTGAGGTTCTTTGCCTTCATCAAGGCTGTATTTTGCAATGATCTGTTTGGCGAGAGACCCTCGCACGCCTTCACCGATTAAGGTGTATTTGGCAAAGATATTGATGCCGGGCGTGAAGTCGGGGCCCATCTCGCCTTCGCGCGTGATGCCCATATCGCCAACTTGCACCCCTTTAACGGCGCCAGCTTCGTCGTACACAACGGCTGCGGCAGCAAAGCCCGGATAAATCTCCACACCCAATTCTTCAGCTTTTGCGCCCAACCAGCGGCAAACATTGCCTAAAGAGCCAATGAAGTTTCCATGATTATTCATCAGGGGCGGCATGATGAAATTGGGAAGAGGCAGGCTGCCGGCTTGGCCCAATAGTTTCAACTCATCTTTCTCGACTTGAGTGGTCAATGGACGGTCTGGGGCATCGCGCCATTCTGGCAAAAGCTCATCTAAGGCCTTAGGATCGACCACAACCCCTGAGAGAATATGTGCACCGACTTCTCCGCCTTTTTCTAACACAGCGACTGCCAAGTCAGCATTCAACTGTTTCAGGCGGATGGCGGCCGCCAAGCCAGCGGGCCCGGCACCTATGATCAGGACGTCATATTCCATCGATTCACGCTCTATTGCGTCGAAAGCCATTGTCACTCCCCTTTTGCCTAGGCCCTGCATGGATCAGTTAGACTGTTATCGCATGAGGACAAATTCCAGATTGCCTTTGTCATCAGCCTCACGAATGCTTATCGAGGTCTTAAAGGACGAAGGTCAAGACCAGTTAGGCACCCAAACCGCCGTAAAATCTGCCATAGGAATTCTGACCGCATGCATGCGCGCCCAAGTTTAACCGTTGAAACCGCTGCCCAAGCCCTCGCAAACTGGTGGGAACTAGCGGGCTTAGAGCCGTTTGATTTGGGCCCAGCGCAGCGGGTACGCGCCCAAGCTTTGCAGCAACTAACTTTCGCAGCGCCTGCTCCAGAAGTCAAAATCACGCCAGCACGGGTGACGACTACCAAGAAACCCGTCGATGCGCTGGCTGAGGCTCATCGCCTCGCCCGATCCTGCACGAGCTTGGATGCCCTCTTTAAGGCGCTGGAGAGCTTTGACGGTTGCGGGCTAAAGGCCAATGCACGCGCAACCGTTTTCGCCGATGGCCGGTCAGAGGCTGACATAATAGTGATTGGTGAAACGGCCGGCCGCGAAGATGATGAAATCGGTAAGCCATTTCAGGGCCCCGAGGGCGATTTACTCACGAAAATGTTAGCTAGTATTGGCTTGGATCGGCAGAAAGATTGTTATCTGACCTGCCTCATCCCATGGCGGCCACCTGGCAATCGCAATCCAACCGCGGAAGAAGTGGCCCTGTGCCGCCCGTTTCTGGTGCGCCATATTGAACTTGCAGCCCCCAAGGCGATCTTGATGGTCGGAGGCCTAACCGCTCAGACCCTCTTAAACACGACGGACGGCATCATGAAGCTACGGACACGGTCTTTTGACTATGGGCTTGGCACCGATGAGGCAGGGCCGACAGCCTATGCGCAATGCCTTTTTTCGCCTGCCTATCTATTGAACAGACCGCGCGACAAAGCGCTCGCGTGGCAAGACCTACTAAGATTTGAACGGAAAATTTCAGCGCTGGGCGTTGCCACGCGAGGCAGAAACAAGGCAAAAGATACCTGAATCTGCCCAACTAGCCTTTTTTCTTTAGGGTTGGGCGAGAAGGACCTCTGACTAAATGGGTCGGAGTAAGCAGGCAAGTGGGTTTGAAAAGCTTTTGAAGTTCTAAGCTTATCAAACACTTCGGCGAAGGGCCCATATAGTTTGACCCAATGTGACATCACCCAGATTGGATTGGAAAAGCGGTCCTTGTTTATGCCGATTGTGGCGTTGGGCTGCTTTACCTTTGCCATTATGTCGACAGCCGCTCTGGCCCAAACAGCGCAACCTGTCTCTGCCTTGCGTGGCACAGTCGCTGGCCCGGATGTCCTGACCAGTACCGATGAAGCAAATTACCGCAAAGCCTTTGCCGCTGCAGCCGCCAATCAAAAGGCTGTCTTAGAAGAGCTTCTGCCATCCATTTCCGACGGCACATTGAAGCCCCATGTTGAACGGGCGCGCTTAATCTCAAGCGCGACTGCACCGGATTTGCCAGCCATGGCGGCCTGGCTTGAGCGTTGGGGCGATGTCGCAGGCGCAGGTGCAGTTTATGAGCGCGCGCAAGAAGCGCAGGAAGATGCGATCCAAGCCGCGCGTATCATGGGCGTGGTGCCCACACCCTTCCGGCTAAAACGGCCCGATCCTGTGCCGAGCCGCCGCTCGATGGGTACCGTACGTGAGCCCAGTTTTATTCCTGTTCCAATTGGACAAGGCGCGACGCGTGCAGATCGTGCCCAGATTGATGCTTTGGCTGCACGGTTTTATGCAGGCGACGATGAAACGGCTTTGGCCATGGCGCGCGAAGCGGTAAATGGTCCACAATCGGGTCAAGCAGGTTGGATCGGTGGTCTTGCCGCCTATCGCTTGGGTGATTTTGCGACCGCGCAAACCTTGTTCACAGCAGCGGCCAATTGGAATGCGGGCGACGATTGGGCGCGTTCGTCCGGGGCATTCTGGGCGGCGCGTGCCTCAGAAAAGCTAGGTGATAAAGCTAGGACGCAATCCTTCTTAGAGCAAGCCGCTTCAAGCCCGCTGACTTTTTACGGGCAATTGGCACTTGCGCGGCTCGGACGTTGGGAGACTTTGAAAGTCCCGCAAGCTCAAGATGAAAGAGATCGCGCAGCCCGTTTAATGCGCGCCGACCCTGGTGTTCGCCGTGCCGTGGCTTTGAAAGAAATTGGTCGCGTGTCCGATGCCGAAGCCGAACTGTTTAATAGCTGGAGCCGGGCGCGAGCTGAAGATGATCTCGGTTTTTTAGCCGTAGCTCGCAGTCTCGATCTCAACCCAGTAGCTGAAAGGATTGTGCAATCATCATCTGCTGCGGCTTTGGCCGCTCTATATCCCATTCCCGACCAATTCCGCCCCGTGGGGGGTGAATTTGTTCTCGACCGCGCTGTTGTTCTGGCTGTGATGCGCCAAGAATCAAAGTTCGACACCAATGCGAAATCCTATGCCGGTGCGCGCGGCTTGATGCAGGTGATGCCAAGAACGGCTGCGTGGATGACGGGCCGGCGCGATTTGGCAAGTAATCCACGTTTGCTGAACGATACCACGTTAAACGTAACATTGGGCGAAGCTTATCTGGAAAAGATGATGGCCATGGGCGTGGTCTCCAACTGCCTCACGCGGACCTTCATGGCTTACAATGCAGGCCCGGGAAACGTCGCGCGCTGGAGTGCGAGCGTGAAAGGCGCTGAAGACACATTGATGTTCATGGAGGCCGCTCCCAACGGACAAGCACGTGTCTATGCCGAGCGTGTGATGAGCAACATGTGGATCTATCATCGCCGCTTTGGGCAGCGCGCCCCAAGCCTTGAAAAGCTGGCCCGCGGCCTTACCCCAACTTATGAGCCACAGGACAATCCGCGACTGGCCAGCGCGCAAGTTAGGCTCAATGCTGTCACGCCAACAAGCACATCTGGGTCGTTTGGCATGGTTGATTCTGGTGCCTTATCGCAGCGTTGAACGTTTGAGGCTGGCTGCATCGTCGACATCTTCGAGTTCACGTAAAAAGTGTATCCGCCAAGTTGACGGCAGGCAGGCCAATGTGTCCGATAAAGTATGAGGGCTCGACCAGCGAACAGGCGCAAGATGGGCGCGGCGTGCGGCGCGCGGTGCCATCCCAATTAGCCAAAAGCCGCCATCTGTTGCAGGCCCTAGGACAACGTCTGAACGCTTTAATGCGTTAAAGGCCTGCGCCAAATCTGCCCGCCGAAGGTCGGGCAAGTCCGAACCGATAATACAAACTGGCGCACGGCCAAACGCCACCAGAATGCGCGACATACGTTGACCTAAGTCGCCCCTACCCTGTCCAATCCGACGTAGATCGGACGACCAGACACCGGGAAATCGTGCTCTCAAGTCCTTTTGGGGCGCAACCGCCAACAGGGTTTCCCATCCTGTTGAACGGGCCACCCGGCAGGTAAAAGCGTCCAAGCGTCGTTTGGTGCGCCAAGCTGCCACAACACCCACACCACGGGCTAGTCGCGTCTTGGCAAGGCCCATACGGGGAGATTTTGCAAAGATTAGGAGCTTGGGTCTCACCGGTACCAGCTCTTAATCCGATCGGGTGAGATCCCGCACAAAAAGGCAGCCAACAGCGTCAAGTTACGCAAGGGCACAAACCACCACCCCCCCTGCCGATACCGCTCCGCGCTCGTTTCGACTGCAGCAGGTAAAGAACGCAAACGTGCCTTTCCCAACTTTCGCACCAGATCGACGTCTTCCATTAAGGCAATCGGCTGAAACCCACCCACTGCCTCATACAAAGCACGGGAAATCAACAGTCCTTGGTCTCCATAGGGCAGACCGAATAGGCGCGCCCGCCAATTAGCCCAGAATGCGATTCGAAGGGCGGAGGGCTCTTGATCATCAAAACTCAATTGGAAATAGGCTGCATGCTGCGGGGCCGTCGCTATATGTGCCTTACAAGCAGCAATCCACCCCTCCAATGGCACGGAATCGCCATGCAAAAACAACAGCCAGTCGCCTTTTGCGGCCTTAGCCCCCGCTGCTAGCTGTTGCCCGCGGCCACGGCCATCGAGGCCAACTTGGATTACCAGACAGCCCATATCGAGTGCCAGTGCCGCACTTTGATCCTCAGAGCCTGCATCCACCACCACCACATCTCGGATGAGGCCAGCACCCAAACCTGCCACCAAAGTAGCCAAACAATCGGCTAATCTGGGCATCGCGTTCAAGGTTGGGATCACGATGGAAAGCGGGGCAGAAGTCATAGATCCACTTCAAGGGCTTGCGCGAGCCACTGACAAGGGGGTTAAGTGTAAGCCGATGGCAGAATGTGGCCAACAGACTAAAAGGGGCGCGCCATGCGTTTGGATGACATCCGCCGATCCAGTAATATTGAAGATCGCCGCAACGGGGGCGGAGGTGGACTTGGTGGCGGCGGCGGGCCACGCCTACCTTTGCGGGGCGGTGGCGGTTTGGCAATGGTCGTCATAGTCTTGTTGGTTGTCTTCTTTGGCGGTGGCGACACCTTGGGCACCCTAATGTCGATTCTGGGAACTAGCTCGGGCCCTTCCAGCCAACCAGGTGGCTTTCAAGTAGAGCCGGCCCCACCTAAGGGGTTGGATAAACAGGCAAGTTCGAGGGTCGGCGAAGCAGAAACCGCCGATCGCGTGGCAGCGGTCTTAGGATCGACAGAGGACTTCTGGACGGCCCATTTTGCGAAGAAGGGGGCGACCTACACTCCGGCGACATTGGTGCTGTTTGATAACCAAACAAGTTCGCCCTGCGGCACGGCCAGTGCCTCAACCGGGCCATTTTACTGCCCGGGCGACAAGAAAATCTACCTAGACATGAGCTTCTTTGAAGAAATGGATCGCAATTTGGGTGCCAAGGGTGACTTCGCACAGGCCTATGTGATCGCCCATGAAGTCGCCCACCATGTGCAAGACGTCACAGGAATATTGCCGAAAGCCAATCGCGCGATGCGCCAACAAGGGCAAAGTAAAGGGGCCGACTCCATCGCCGTTCGCATTGAGTTGCAAGCCGATTGCTATGCGGGCCTTTGGGCTGGACAGTCTAACATAACCGCAGCTCTAGAGCCCGGAGATATCGAAGAGGCTTTAGGGGCAGCCAGTGCCGTGGGTGATGATCGCCTACAAAAACGCGCACAAGGCTTTGCGGTACCCGATAGCTTCACCCACGGGACCAGCGCCCAACGTATGGCTTGGTTCAAAAAGGGTCTTGAAAGCAGAGATTTGCGCAGCTGCGACACGTTTTCCGCGCGAGATCTGTAAGCGCTTTAGGCGTCTTCTTCGCCAGGCCATATCTTGATCCGACGAACGAGATGACGCACCTTGACCTTGCCCTCTGGCACGGTCTGGTTCTGCACGCTCATCCCTGCTTGATGCACGCTGTCTCGATCACCGCTAACTAAGGGATGCCAGTCAAACAAAGGCCGGCCTTCTTGGACCAAGCGATAAGCACATGTCATGGGCAACCAGGTCAATTCGCCCAGCGTTTCAGGCGTCAGCTTTACACAATCGGGTACGTAGGCTTTGCGCGCGGCATAATTACTGCAGCGGCAAGAACCAGATTCAAACAACTTGCAATGCACATCTGTTGTATGAATGTCGCCGGTATCTTCATCTTCCAGACGGATCAGGCAGCATTTGCCACAGCCGTCGCACAGGCTTTCCCATTGGGCTTCGGTCATATCTGCGAGTTTGGTATCCGTCCAAAATGGCATCGGGCCTACCGCACAAACTTTGCCGCAATTTCCACATGCGACGTGAAACGGAATTGATCGAAGGTCTCAATTTGAGCGAGGCGATAGCCCCCATCTATCAGAATCCGGGCATCACGGGCAAAGCTAGCTGGATCACAGGAAATCGCTACCACCAGATCAATCTTCGAACGGGCAATCTGCGCGCTTTGTGCTTCAGCACCTGCCCGTGGCGGATCAAAAACAATGGCATCCAAGCTCTTCATCTCTAATGGGGCCAAGGGGGCCCGATAGAGGTCGCGCGCTTCTGCAATCAATGTCTTTCCGCCGGCCAATCCATCAGATGCCTTTTTCATGGCAGCAACAGCATGCCCATCGGACTCAATGGCACGAACTAGCGCCTTTTCCTTCAAGCGAAGCGCAAATGTGCCAATTCCTGCAAACAAATCGGCGACATGCTTGCGACCTTCCGTCCACGCTAGTACGCGGGCGGCCAAGGCATCTTCACCTGCCCGTGTTGCTTGCAGGAAAGCCCCTGCTGGTAATTCGACGATGGCTTGCCCCATTTTCACCCGTGGCGTCACGCGTGTCAGGGCGGTCTGGCCATGTAGTGTCAAACGACCGATTTCGGCGGCTTCTGCCAGCGCTGCTAAGCGCTCCAGTCCCTTGCGCTCAAACTTATCAATCCGCCCGGCATTGCGCACATCGACATCCAGGCCTACCGGGGTTTCGGTGACGAGTAGGTCAATGGTTTCCTGCTTGGGTGCCAATGCTTCGGCCAAAACTGCCAAACGGGGGAGAGCTGCGTTTAAACCGGGGGTTAAAACCGGGCAAGCAGTGATTGTCTCAATCTGATGGCTTTTAGCTTGGGCGAACCCGAACAAAAAGCGCGGCCCCGCATGCTTACCATGAAAGGTCGCGCGCCTCCGTCCCTGACCCCAAGCGGGCTGAGTTGGAGCCAAGGCGACATCGATGCCGACCCGTTGCAGGGCCCGCTCGACCAAGCCAGCCTTCCAAGCCAAATAAGGGCCTTCAGACCAATGCTGCAGCGAACAGCCACCGCAGACGGTAAAGTGGCTACAAATAGGCTCAACGCGCTCGGCTGAAGCTTGCATCACTTTCACCAGCGTCGCACGGTCTCCCCGCTGGTTCGCCTCAACTTCTTCGCCGGGCAGCGTAAAGGGGACGTGGACCGCACGATCCTGATCACGCGAAACGCCATCGCCGCGTGCGCCAATATGCTCAATATTGAGCGTGAGTGTTTCCTGAATGCTTTTGTTCATATCTGCTCATGCGCCGTTCAGGGAGGAAGTTGCAAGTTAGCTTTCACAGAAGGCCTGCACCTGCCCCCATCTATCCCTTGGGTCTTCTCTGTAAAGGAGCATCGTGATGCGTACATTGATTTTCTCAAGCTTGGCTGCAACGTTGGCCTTTTCAGCCCCTGCCATTGCTTCTGCCCAAACCTATAACAACGCTTACCCCAATTATGGCCCCAATTTTGGCGCTGTCTCTCAAGAGTGCCAGCAAAGCTTGAACAATAACCGTTTGGCAGGTGGTGCCATTGGCGCAGTTGCCGGTGCGGTGTTGGGCAAGCAGATTGCCGGACGCAACGCCCGCAAAGAAGGCACGGTTCTAGGTGCGGTCGTTGGTGCGGTGGCCGGTTCGCAAATCGCTAAAGGACGCGTGGCCTGCGACGACCAAGTCTACCGCAGTTACGAGCCCAATCAGCGCCAAGAAGGTTATCGCAATCAAGGCACTCAAAGCTATGACTATTCCAAAAATGATCGCTATGGCGACTATCGTCCAAGCCGTCGCAATCACCACCGTGACGATGATCATACGTATCGAGCCACCTACACACCCCCTGTCGTGAGTCGTCAGGAATGTGGTTGGGGTGAAGCCGCCCTGCGTCGCCCAGATGGCCTCTATGAGCGTCAACAAGTGTGGATGTGCCGCGACAATCGTGGCGAATGGCAAGTCGCGAATTAACAATTCGCCTTGTTAGACAAGCCGCTTCCCTGTTACGAGGGAGGCGGCTTTGCTTGTGAGCCAAGTACCACTTGCCCAGCTGCTGATAGGTCTGTGATTTCTTTTCCCTGTTTTGGTGAAAACAACGGCCACTCGGCTAAAGACTTGGCATAGTATTATGATGCGACGAAAGAATTTCGTCGAGTTTTTGATTCGAACGTCCCAAAAAAGGACTTGAAGATGCGCAATGTTTTACTTGGATTGGCGCTATCCGCCTGGTTTGCAGGCCCCGCGCTCGCCCAATGCGTTTATGTCTCTTGCCCCGGCTCAACCGGCAGCAGCATGACGAGCTCTAGCGGCACCACTTCAGGCTCGACCAGCGGGTCGTTCAGCCAGTCGCAGCGCGAAATCACCCGGTCTGAAACACTAACGCCTGACACAACTGAGACCTTCGTGCGAGAAAAGGTGCTTCGGGAACCAGCCGCGGATGGCGATCACCACGTTCATGGGCAACAACTCAAACAACATGCCTATCGGCATGGTTATCGCGATGGTTATCGCGATGGCTTCTCGGATCGTGGCAGACCCAAAGGCCGCCTGAAAAAATCACATAGCCGCACTAAAGCAACATCTTCTAACCATCGCCGAACCGCGCCTAAGCACAAGCGCATACAAAGCTCTTCCAGCAGCTCCTCAGTTTGGGTGTCTAAGCGCGAACCCTTCGTCGACACCGTCAAAGATCGAGCTACTGGCTATGAAACCGCCGCTCACGGTTCAGCCGTTTCTTTGAGCAGCGCGAGCCAAGCATCGAGCACTTCTTCATGGTCGTCTTCCTCGTCGGTGAGTGGCTGGTCCAGCTCTGGAGGCATGACTTCTTGGCCTGCGCCAATCATACCAATGCAACAGGGTGGCATGATCTGCGGTTGGAGCATCCAGACCATCACTACGCCAGACGGGCGCACATTGCCCCCACAACAAACTTGGGTGTGCCAGTGCCCGCAGGGCTGGCGTCCGCCCGGCTATTGATCGCCTTATGTTGCTTTTTGACTTTTTTGGGAGACGATTGTGCGCCAACCTATCCAAACGATCTTGATCGCAAGTCTGTGTGCGACCACCCTTTTTAGCGCAACCCAAGCGTTAGCACATGGGGATAAACATCGTTCATCGATGCCGCGCGCGATGGGCCAGCCCGAGAGTTTTTCGGGCTCTTGTGATGAAGCGAAATCGGGCTCGAAGGCTGCAGGCGGCATGATCGGCGCGGTCGGTGGCGGCATTGCTGGGAAAGCCCTTGCGGCCGCTGCCGTGCAGCCTGAGGGTATCGTGCTGGGAGCCGTTATCGGTGCCTTTGTTGGTTCGCAGCTTGGCGGCTCAAACGTTACATGCCCCGCCGAGGCTGATCAGGAATTGCGACCTCACACGGGGTATCTTCCGACGTCAGAGCCAACACCCGCAGCGACGGCTTGGCGCACAGGAGGCGGGGACTGGTATCAGCCGTCACCGCACTCCTATTATGGGCGCGAACGGCGTGGGCCTTTATACGCTGCCCCAGCGGACATCCCACGTCCGGCCCAAGTGCCGAGGAATTCCTATGTGGGGCAAGCGGGGCCCATAACGGGCGGTTTACACCCTGGCAGCTTTCCGCCAATGCCTTGCATGGTGTGCACCCGTTAAAGGTTTAGTCTTAGCCTTCCCGACGCGCGTGGAGCAGATATTCCCGATTGCCATCACCACCGGTGATCGGGCTTTCGATCAGGTTCAGAACCTTAAAGCCGCAAAGGCCGTCTAACTCTTGGCGAACTTCTTCCACGATGCCTGCCGCCACGGCGGGATCGACTAGGCCGCGTTTGCCGACGCGCGCCGGACCAGCTTGAAACTGCGGCTTAACTAACGCCACCAGATCAGCCTTTAAAGCAACCAGCGGCAGGACGGCCGGTAAGATTTTTTCTAGCCCAATAAAGCTCACATCAATCACAATGAGGTCAGGCACAGGCTCGCCTAAATCGTCTGGCGTCAAGTTTCGGGCATCTGTACCCTCAAGTGAAGTGATGGCGGGATGGCCGCGCAAGCTTGGGTCCAGCTGATCTCGCCCAACGTCGACGGCGACCACGTGAGCCGCCCCCCGGCTAAGCAGGACTTGTGTAAAGCCGCCGGTCGAGGCCCCAATATCCAATGCGTAACGATCGGTCGCCATAATGCCAAAGGCATCAAGAGCCGAAATCAGTTTCAGGCCAGCTCGTGAGACCCAATGATAGGCCAGCTGTGCGGTGAGTGGGCAATCGGGCTCCAAGAGTTCAGAGGGTTTAGCGATGACACGGTCACCCGACCGAACTAGCCCAGCTTCGATGGCTTCGCGCGCTTTAGCGCGGGTGGCGATCAGGCCACGTGCCACCAATAACAAATCTGCTCTTATACGTTCCATGGCCTAGGGCCTATCCTGCGCGGCTTGTTTTGACCACCCCGGGAGCACACCCTAGCCCAAACAAGAACGGCGGGCCCTAAGACCCGCCGTCCGGCTTCAATCAGGATTTAGGCCCTAGTCGAGTTTGTGTGGCAATTCGTTGGCCGCAGGCTCATGACCTGTCACGAATTCACCCTTGGCGAGTTTGGAGTTCCACATCCCATAGAGGAAATAGATTGCGGTTGCGCCAATCAAGAAGAAGAAGAAGAACTGCAGCACGCGCTGTTCCACTGTAAAGATCAAGGCGACGCACGACAAAATGCCGAAGATTGGCAGAATGGGGTAGAGTGGCACCTTAAAGCCGCGTGGCAGGTCCGGACGGGCCTGACGCAACCAAATCACCGAGATGCAGACGATGGCAAACGCGGCCAACGTACCAACCGAGGTGACGTCACCTAACACGTTGATGTCGAACATGCCTGCGGCGAATGCTACGAGCAAACCAACCACAATGGTGTTGATCCAAGGTGTTTGGAACTTGGGGTGCACCCGCGCGAAAATCTTCGGCAAGAGGCCATCACGTGCCATTGCGTAAAAGATCCGTGTTTGGCCATACATGAGGACCAAGATCACCGATGTAAGACCGATGATCGCACCAGCCTTAATTGTCATAGCAAACCAAGCCCATTGTGGTCCCATGGAATCCACAGCCACAGCGACCGGATCGGGTACATTTAGTTCTTTGTAATTGACCAGCATGGTCAGCACTGCGGCCACCAACATGTAGAGTACAGTACAGACGAGCAAGGAGCCAATGATGCCAATCGGCATGTCTTTCTTGGGGTCTTTCGCTTCTTGGCCGGCAGTGGAGACCGCTTCAAAGCCGATGTAGGCGAAGAATACGATGGAAGCAGCGCGGAAAACGCCTTCCCAACCAAACTTCCCTTCACCTTCATTCTCAGGGATGAACGGCACCCAATTCTGAGACAATTCAGGGAGATGTGTCAGTACCTTATAGCCGCCAATCACGATGAAGGCGACAATCACGGTGACCTTAATGGCCACAATGACGTTATTGACTTGAGAGGATTCTGAAATCCCGATTGTCAGCAAACAGGCCAAAACCAAGGTCACCAAGAAAGCCGGTACGTTGAACAAGGTCGTCAACGTCGTGCCATCTTTCAACGTGGTCACATGGTTCATCGGCCCCGTGAACTCAGGCGGGATTAGCAAACCAAAGTCACCTAAAAGACTAACGACATACCCAGACCAGCCCACTGCCACCACCGAGGCGGCTAGCCCGTACTCAAGCAGCAAAAGCGCGCCCATGATCCATGCAGCAAATTCGCCCAGAGTGGTGTAGGAATAAGTATAGGCTGAACCCGACACAGGTAGGGTTGAGGAAAGCTCTGCGTAACATAAACCGGCACAGGCACAGACTAAGCCTGCCACCACGAAGGACAACATCACGGCAGGGCCAGCGTGCAAAGCAGCCGCGTTCCCAGTCCGAACAAAGATACCCGCCCCAATGATGCAGCCAATGCCCAGAAGCACCAGATTGACGGGCCCTAAGGTCCGTTTCAACTCACTTTTTTCGTTCTCGCTCATGATCTGAGCGACCGATTTGCGTGCGAAAATTCGACTAAGTCCAGTCGCCGCTTTGGTTTCAGCCATTCAACCCCCCTTAAACAGGTTCATGTGGGTGCGACACTTTTGGGTCGCTTTCTCCCTCGTGACCTTACGCTAGTGCCCTCTGTCCAGATTGGCAACAAAACAACGTGCTAATCGCCACTTCTGCTGCACTCTTGATCGGATTGGAGCACGATGCAGTGCAAGTGGGCGCGGACGATGTGTGCCGCGTGCAGTGGTTAGGTGCACGAAACCTGATTTAGCGCTACATAAGTCATATGAGCAATTCTTCTATTTATGAGGGTCTGGGCACCCTCGGCCAAGACGTTCGCGGTTACGCCTCTCCTGAAGAGGCGGTGCTCGAGCGGGTTGCCAATCCCCACCTAGGCACAGACTATCTGGCACGCTTTGTCGCGCCGGAATTCACCAGCCTATGCCCTGTCACCGGGCAACCTGATTTTGCACATCTGGTCATCGACTATGTGCCGGGTGACTGGTTGGTTGAGAGTAAAAGCCTGAAGCTATTTCTAACCAGCTTCCGGAACCACGGCGCTTTCCACGAAGATTGTACCGTCGCAATTGGCAAGCGCTTGGTTGAATTTCTATCACCAAAATGGCTCCGAATTGGGGGCTATTGGTATCCTCGCGGCGGCATCCCGATTGATGTATTCTTTGCAACGGGGTCAGCACCAGAAGGTGTTTGGATTCCTGATCAAGGTGTGCCGCCCTATCGTGGACGTGGCTAAGTGACGGCCCTAACCGACCCTCGCGAAGCCAATCACCCGCATTTCCGATTGGAGCTTCAAGAGGCCGCCCAATCGCGGGCTTGGGAAACATTGGCCAGAGCTGCGGCCATGATAGAACCCGGGATGAATGACCTCGACGGCAAAGCGATTGTCGATCAGGTAATCGTGGATAGTGGCGCAGAGCGGCTTTGGCATGCCAGTCAAGTGCGCTTTGGTCCCAACACGCTCCTACCGTTTGGCGAAAAGCCGGCCGCCCCGCATATTCTAGAGCCAAATGATATCTTCTTCCTTGACATTGGGCCCTGTTATGATGGCCATGAAGGCGATGTCGGTGCCGGTTTCACCTTGGGCGAAGTACCCGACTACCAAAGCTTGATTGAAGATTCCAAGGCGGTCTTCGCAGCAGTCAAGGCGCATTGGAGCGAAACCGGGGCGAACGGGCCCGAACTCTATGACTTCGCTTTGGCTGAGGCTGCTAAGCGCGGGCGCACGTTGGCATTAGAAGGGGCATCTGGGCACCGGATCGGGGCATTTCCGCACCGCGTTCATCACAGCGGAAAACTCAAAGCCTATGGCAAAACCCCCTCGCCCGCCGCCTGGATTCTTGAGATCCACGTCGTCGATCACGCCTTGAAGGCCGGGGCATTTTACGAAGATATGCTGTAAAGGCGCTTGGCCAGCCCGAATAACTGAAATCGCCGAGATGGAAATCAAGGCAAAGGCGCGTTTATCAAGACTTTATTAACCATGCCAAGCCATCCCATACCAGTGCGGAACTAGAATTGGTTCTTTAACGCCTTGAGTCGGAGAAGCTGACGATGAATGCCCCAGAAGTTCTTGATGTTGCCCGCGACGCGATCTGGTTGACGATCGCCATGTCGGCACCGGTCATGCTGGTTGGTTTGGCGGTTGGCTTGGTGATTGGTCTGTTACAAGCCCTTACCCAAATTCAAGAACAAACTTTGGTGTTTGTGCCGAAGATCCTTGCCATCTTTGCAGCACTTTTGCTGTTTCTGCCCCTAATGGGCGGGATGCTGGGCGAGTTTATGACCCAGATGTTGGCGAAAGTTGCGTCTGGCGGCGCGGGCTGAGGGGCCCTCGGATGGAACTCCTCCCCCAAACGGTTTGGGTGATCGGCCTTGTCTTCGCCCGGGTTGGCGCATTGATGATGCTCGCGCCTGGCATCGGCGATCAGTTCGTACCTGCGCGAGCCCGCCTAATGGTTGCGCTCTTTATCGCGTTTACCTTAGCCCCCGTTGTTTCAGCAAAAATCGCGCCGCTGCCATCCGATACAGCCGATATGTTCCTCGCCATCGCGAAAGAGATTCTGATAGGCTTGTCTTTGGGCCTGACAACCCGCATTTTGTTCTCAGCGCTCGCCACAGCTGGCGCGATCGCTGGGATGCAGACTGGTCTCGGTATGGCTATGGCTTTCGACCCCTCGCAACAACAACAAGGCGCGGTGTTCGGGACTTTCTTAGCCCTCCTTGGAACGGCCTTGGTGTTTCAAAGCGACGTACACCACTTGTTTATCTCCGGTGCGGCCAAGAGTTTTGACAATTTTTTGCCCGGTGCGCCCCTGCCCCTTGGCGATATTGCCCAGTTTAGCCTGCGTGCCTTTAGCCAAGCCTTTTCGCTAGCCATTCAAATTACGGCACCCTTGTTGCTGTTTGGCATCGTGATCAACGTGGCTTTGGGTATTATCAACAGAGTGGCACCTGCCATCCAAGTGTTTTTCATCGCCCAGCCGATTCAAGTCCTGCTTGGAATCATGTTGTTTGCGATCACAGCTGGCGCCGGCATGTTGGTGTGGCTTGAAGCCATTGCCACCGCCGGTCGGTCCTTGAATTGAGGCCGCCAGATGGAAGAAGATGAATCGCAAAAAACTGAAGCCCCCAGCCAGTACAAGCTGGATGAGGCCCGTAAAAAAGGCGATGTTCCTAAGTCGCAAGACGTCGCGACCTTGTTTGTCCTAACGGCAGGCGTTGCAGTTCTTTTGACTATCGGTCTCCAAAGCGCGCAAGACCTTGCCCGCTACATGACGGTTTTCATTGAACGACCAGAGCAATTTGCGGTTGACGGTGGCGCCCTGCAACGCCTCAGCTTCGATGTCGGCTCCAAAATGGTAATCTTGTTGAGCGCCACGATTGGCGCAATCTGTGCTGCTGGCCTGGCAGGCCATCTCGTGCAGTCTGGTCTATTGTTCACAGCCGAGAAGATGATCCCAAAGATTGATAAAATTTCCCCGATTGCAGGTTTTAAGCGCCTGTTTGGGGCCGAAGCTTTGATGACCTTTGGCAAGACCGTTTTGAAATTGATCGTCATTTGCTGGGTCGCTTACGCAATCTTGGCACCCCACGCCCGCGAAATGCCGATCTTAGTCGCGATGGAGCCTGCCGCCCTGATGCCGGTCCTCGTCAAAATCCTGCTTGAACTTTGCTTTGCTTTGATTGGCATTATCGCGGTCGCCTCAATCGCTGATTATGCGATCCAGCGCTTTTCGTGGATCAAGCGCAACCGCATGAGTAAACAGGAACAAAAAGACGAGTACAAAAAACTGGAGGGTGATCCGCTGATCAAAATGAAGGTGCGTCAAATCCGGATGCAGCGTGGCCGCAATCGGATGATGGCCAAAGTGCCTGAGGCAACCGTGATCATCACCAACCCAACCCACTTCGCTGTGGCCTTACTCTATGTGGCTGGCGAAACCCCAGCACCTATCTGTGTGGCCAAGGGTGTGGACAATTTGGCTCTGAAAATTCGTGAGATTGCAACGGCTTCAGACGTACCCATCATCGAAGACCCACCCCTGGCCCGGGCACTCTATGCCAGCGTTGACCTTGAAGAGACTATTCCCGCAGAACACTACCAAGCTGTAGCAAAAATCATTGGAGTGATTTTGGGTGTAGCCGCGCGGCGCAAATCAGGTGATTCTCTGCAGAGTCGAGTCCAAAACGCCGCCTAGGCGAAACATTGGAACGATTTGGGGCGAAGAAGCATGGCTGGATTTTTGAATATGTTTTCCCGGTCGGAATCACATGACTGGTTGGCAAGTATGGATGGACCTGCCGCCCTTTTCACCCGGTCAGGACGGTTTATCGCAGCCAACCCTGCCTATGAAGGCATCTATCGACCTGTTTCTATTGACCCCCTCCTCATGAGCTTGCTCGACCAAGCCTGCGCCTTTAGAGCTTCGAAGGCGGTTCGCCGCGGGATAAGCTTGGATGAAACACAAGGCCAGATGCGCGTCCGCGTCAGCGCTATCGGTGACCACGCACTGGTTCGACTGATATCAGTCGAAGGACCGGCCCAGCCACAAGAAGACTCTGACGACACTTTGGGGTCTGCATCTCAAGCCGCCCTTGCGGTTCAAACCACCTCTTCGCTGTTGACCGGCCTCGCACGATTGATTGCCGAAGCCCCAGTCGGCTTTGCTCGCTTGGACCGTCGGGATGCGCGCCATGCAATTATTCAAGAAGCCAATCCCGCTTTTGTCCGAATTGCAGGGGCTGGCAAAGGTGCAAAGCTTTCTGACTTGGTAGCTTCCGCGCATGCAGACGATTTAGACCGCCTAGAGGTTGGCGGCCAACGTCCTATTGAGCTGGATATCGCCAATTCAGGCGGGCAAACTTGTGAAGGCTGGTTGTTAGAAGACGAAAATGATGGTGCCGCCCTTTTGCTGGTCGACGTTTCGACCCGCCGGGAAATGGAGCATCGCCTCGCCCAGACCAGCAAAATGCAAGCTGTCGGCCAAATCGCGGGCGGGGTTGCTCACGAACTGAATAACTTCCTTTTGGTCATCACCCTAAATTGCGACGCCCTGCTGGCGCGCCATCCCGTTGGTGACCCCAGCTATGGTGAATTGCAGAGCATTCAGAACACCAGCGCGCGGGCGGCAGAGCTGGTTAAAATGCTTCTGGCCTATGCGCGAAAACAGACTTTCCGCCGTGACGTTCTAGATGTTGGAGCCGTTTTAACTGAGTTTGCAGTTTTGATGCGACAGGTCTTGGACGAACGCATTGTCTTTGAAATTACCCATGGCCGCGACCTCCCCAATGTGCGCGCCGACAAGCAGCAATTAGAAACCGTCTTTATGAACCTTGTCACCAATGCCCGCGACGCGGTCTTAATGTCTGGTAGAGGTAAAGGTTCGGTGACAGTCCGTACCAAGCGCGCGACAACACAAGATGTACGAACCGCTCTGAAGGGCTTGAGCATTGCGGATATCGAAGATTGCGATTGGGCCATGATCTCAGTGACCGATACGGGCACGGGTATGAGTCAAGACATCGCCACTAAAATCTTCGAACCATTCTTCACCACAAAAGAACAAGGCAAAGGCACAGGGATTGGTTTAGCCACCGTCTATGGCATCATCAAGCAATCTGATGGCTTTATTGCGCTGGACTCGGTTGAGGATGAAGGCACGACTTTCCACGTCTTCTTGCCGGCCACCACCGCCGATGATGTCAGTGACGCTATGCCAGTAACGCAAACCCAAGCTGCTGACGCGCGGCCGATGGATTTGGCAGGTCGCGGCCGAATCTTGTTGGTTGAAGATGAAGAGGGGGTGCGCAATATCGCGACCCGCCTTCTGATGCAGCGCGGCTATCAGGTGACCTCGGCAGGAGATGGCGAAGAAGCGCTGGAAATTCTAGAGAATGATCCCAATAGTTTCGATCTGGTCTTGTCCGACGTTGTCATGCCAGGCTTGGATGGCCCTGGCCTCTTGAAAGCAGCCAAGCCTTATTTGGGTCATGCCCGAATTGTCTTTATGTCTGGCTATGCCGAACAGGATTTTGCCCAGACTTTGGAAGACGAGCGCTCCATTTCCTTCTTGCCAAAGCCATTTACGCTGGCACAATTGGCGGAGCGGGTCAAAACAGAACTCGCGGCAGCCTGATACGCCATAATCGGACGCATGCATTTTAAAAAAGTAGTTTAGTCCACTTTGTTCCACTTGTGTTCTAAGAACATATCAGATACAAAACCCTCATGACGTGACGCGGTCTGGTTTGCACACAGCTCTACTGAGCCCATTGTGCCAACGCAGGCGGGAATCGTGAAAAGGGGTTCAAAGATGGCTACTCAGGCTTCAAATGCAGCGCTTCGCTTGGTGGAAAAAAACGATATGGACAAAGAAAAAGCTCTCGAATCGGCTCTGTCTCAGATTGAGCGTGCCTTTGGTAAAGGCTCGATCATGCGCTTGGGCGAACAAGGCGCAGCAGTTGAGATTGAATCCGTTTCTACCGGTTCTCTTGGGCTCGACATTGCCTTGGGGATTGGTGGTTTGCCACGCGGTCGCATCGTTGAAATTTATGGCCCTGAAAGTTCGGGCAAAACCACGTTGGCGCTACATTGTATCGCTGAGGCACAAAAGAGTGGCGGGGTCTGCGCCTTCGTCGACGCCGAACATGCGCTCGATCCAATTTATGCCCGTAAGCTAGGGGTAGATTTGAGTGATTTGTTGATCTCTCAGCCTGACACGGGCGAGCAAGCCCTCGAAATCACCGATACGCTTGTGCGTTCAGGCGCGGTCGACGTGTTGGTCATCGACTCGGTCGCGGCGCTGACGCCAAAGGCTGAAATTGAAGGCGATATGGGTGACAGTTTACCCGGGCTTCAGGCCCGCTTGATGAGCCAAGCTTTGCGCAAATTAACCGGCTCCATCTCGCGCTCCAAGACTTTGGTGATCTTTATCAACCAGATCCGCATGAAAATCGGTGTGATGTTCGGCAACCCTGAAACCACAACGGGCGGAAATGCACTTAAATTCTATGCTTCGGTGCGTCTGGACATTCGCCGCATTGGCCAGATCAAGGACAAAGAAGATGTGGTGGGCAATGTCACCCGCGTCAAAGTCGTCAAGAACAAGGTCGCCCCGCCGTTCAAGCAGGTAGAGTTCGACATTCTCTATGGCGAAGGCATCTCCAAGCAGGGCGAATTGATTGATCTGGGCGTCAAAGCTGGGATCGTTGAGAAATCTGGCTCTTGGTATTCCTACGACAGCACCCGGATTGGCCAAGGCAAGGACAATGCCCGCGCTTTCTTGAAGTCAAACCCTGAAATGGCGGCCGAGATTGAACATAAGGTGCGTCAAAACGCTGGCATTCTTGCTGAAGTCTTGGCGGGTGAGCCCGTCTCTGAAGATGGCGAGATGGATGATATGTAGGTTGATCTGAAGGGCGGTTTCCGCCCTTCAACGCCGAAGCCAAAAACATTTGCTGTCAGAAATATCCAGGAAAGTCGGAAGAGTTTCATTGCAGGACCAAGCCGTTCCGGTTTGGTCCTGTTGCGTTTTGGTCCTGTTGTGTTTTGGTCAATGCTGCGGCTGGTTAACCCCTTAAGCCGCCTTACGCACCACAATCATATAATTCATGCTGGTGTCTGCCCCTAAAGACCAGCGATCCATCAAAGGATTGTAATTGACGCCAATTGGCTCATCGAGGCTCAGCCCAGCTTCTGGGCTTAAAGCTGCTTGAATCTCAGATGGTTTGACCAGCTTGTCGTAATCATGAGTGCCCGGCGGCAACCAGCGCAAGATTCGTTCGGCCCCGATAATCGCGAGCGCGAGTGCTTTAGGCGTGCGATTGATGGTCGCGACAAACATCAGGCCACCGGGCGCCACCAGTTGTGCAGTATTCTTTAGAAAAGCTGCTGCATCGGCCACATGCTCGACCACCTCCATGTTAAGCACTATATCAAACGGCCCCTCACCAGCGGCAAGTAAACCTTCCGCCGTGCCATGGCGATAGTCGATCGAAAGCCCTGTTTGGGCCGCATGGGTCATGGCCGTTTTGATATTGGGTTCTGTTGCATCGACCCCGGTTACAGTTGCGCCCAAGCGCGTCATTGGCTCGCTCAGAAGACCACCACCACACCCAATATCAAGTAACTTCAGACCCTTGAAGGGTAGGTCAGAACCCGGCTTCAAACCAAAATGGCCTTCCACTGTTTCGCGAATAAAGCGCAGCCGCGTGGGGTTAAATTTATGCAAAGGGCGGAATTTGCCGTAAGGGTTCCACCAGTCCTCCGCCATGGCGGCAAACTTGGCCACTTCTGCAGGATCGATCGAAGGCGAGCGTGGCGGCATCTCCATCGTGGCGTCTTGGGTGGCTCTAGGCATAGGGTTCAACTCACCTGTGTGACAGTTTGCAACATGCGAAAGCATTGACCTTAAGACTTCATAGAGCGATGAGCGCGCGCGTCGAGAGCCATCGTCTGTTTGTAACAGCGGATTTCTGCGTCTAATGATACAGCTGAGGAGCAAAAAAGAATGTCGCGTCTGGTGATGAAGTTTGGTGGAACCTCTGTGGGAGACGTCGAACGTATCCGCCGCGTCGCGCGCTTGGTCAGTGCTGAGCGTCAGGCAGGGCGTGGGATTGCCGTGGTCGTATCGGCTATGTCCGGCGAAACCAATCGTCTGGTCGAACTGTCCCGGCAAGCTGGTGAAGGGCTGCCTCCGGAATCATTCGATGACGAGTATGACGTTGTGGTCGCCACAGGCGAACAAGTCACAACGGGTCTTCTCGCTTTGGCTTTACGTAGCATGGGGATACCGGCGCGCTCTTGGCAGGGATGGCAGATCCGCGTCGCTTCCAGCTCTGCGCACGGCTCTGCCCGCATTTCGGATATTGATGCCGAAGAAGTGGCAGCCGCTATTGATTCTGGCGAAGTGGCGGTGATCCCTGGCTTCCAAGGCGTGACTGAAGAGGATCGTATAACGACTTTGGGTCGGGGTGGGTCTGACACCTCCGCAGTTGCCGTCGCTGCTGCCCTCAAGGCTGAACGCTGTGATATCTATACTGATGTGGATGGGGTCTATACGACCGACCCCCGCATGGTACCAAAGGCTCAACGCCTTGAAAAAATCTCTTATGAGGAAATGCTCGAAATGGCCTCGCTCGGGGCGAAAGTCTTGCAAACTCGGTCGGTAGAATTGGCGATGGCCAAGCGTGTGCCTGTACGCGTGTTATCGAGTTTTGTAGAACCCGGCGAGCCAAACCCTGGAACTTTGGTCTGTGATGAGGATGAAATTGTGGAAAAGCAAATCGTGTCGGGCATCGCCTATTCGCGCGACGAAGCCAAGGTCTCGCTGAAAGCCTTGCAGGATCACCCTGGCGTTGCCGCCGATATCTTTGGCCGCTTGGCTGAGGCAAACATCAATGTAGACATGATCGTCCAAGCTCCCTCGCGCACCGAAGGGGCGGTCAACATGACCTTTACCGTTCCAGAGCGGGAAGCTGATCGCGCTATGGCGCTGATGAGTGCCGCGCAAGAGCAAATTGGCTTTGAACAGGTTGAAGTCAAAAAGGACGTCTCAAAAGTGTCGGTTATCGGGGTCGGCATGCGATCACACGTAGGCGTTGCCCGCATCATGTTTGATGCCCTGTCAAAGAAAGGGATCAATATTGAGAACATCGCAACATCTGAGATCAAAATCTCAGTTTTGATCGACAGCTCATATACTGAATTAGCTGTTCGCGCGCTGCATACGGCCTATGGGCTCGACGCTGCTTAAGTTTTGTGCAGCATGCAGCAAAAAATGCTGTCGCTTTGAAGGACAGTTTATCCCTTCTCTTGTATGAGGAAGGGGACTTATGGTGTGGTCCTGCGGCTGCGGGGTGTTACACCGCACCGTTTTGAGGAAGTGAATGAGCCCTGTTTCTTCTGGCAATGCGGGGGGGTCACGCGTCTTATTGCGTCGCCTGCGCGATGTCATGGTTCAGGACGCCGACACCCAAACCCGCTTAGACCGGATCGTCGCGCAGATCGGCACGACGATGGTAGCAGACGTGTGCTCTATTTATCTGCGGCGCTCAGACGGCTCGCTCGAATTGTTCGCCACAGAGGGCCTCTCACGCGATGCAATCCACCGCACCCGGATGAAGGCTGGCGAAGGCCTCGTCGGCCTTGTGGCTGAAGGGGTGGAACCGATCAGTCTGGCCGATGCCCCGAAACACCCCCGCTTCTCCTATCGCCCCGAAACCGGCGAAGACCCGTTCCAATCGTTTATGGGTGTGCCCGTGCTGCGTGGTGGCCGGGTTGTGGGGGTATTGGTGGTGCAAAACCGCTATGCCCGAACTTATGAAGATGACGAAATCGAAGCCCTACAACTCATTGCAACGGTGCTGGCTGAAATCGTCTCGGTCGAGGACCTCACGGGGGCTTTGTCGGAATTCCAGATCAAGCCAACAACGCCTGAGACGCTGAAAGGCAAAGCCTATTCACGCGGACTTGCCTCAGGTCAGGCGCTTCTTCATGATCCAGATGTTGAGCCGACGCGATACTTGTCTGACGATCCTGTGGCAGAAGAACAAAGGCTCGACGAGGCTTTGATCAAACTGCGTTCAGGCTTGGAAGCGCTGTTGGCAGGGGATGTGCAGACATTGGGCGGCACTTCTTTTGAAGTGCTGGAGACATTTCACCTGCTCAGCCAAGACCGGTCGTGGGAACGCAGGCTGCGCGACGGGGTGAAAAACGGCCTGACCGCAGAAGCGTCAGTAGAGCAAGTCCGCTCTGAACACCGCGCCCGTATGTCTAGTGCCAAAGACGGTTATATTCGCGACCGCCTGCATGACCTCGAGGAGTTGGATAATCGTCTGCTGCGATATCTTTCAGGCGATGCCGGTAACCGCAAGGAAGCACCAGAGGATTCTATTCTGGTTGCGCGCGACATTGGCCCTGCGGAACTTCTCGAATATGGCCGTGGCCGTATCAAAGCCATTCTCCTGGAAGAAGGCTCCCCCTCCTCCCATGCCGCAATTGTGGCCAAGGCAATGGGGGTTCCCATGTTGGGCCAACTGCCTAACCTACTTTCGCGCGTTGAAGCTGGCGACATGATCATTGTCGACGGCAATGAAGCCCAAGCCTATTTGCGGCCTGACAAAATGGTCTCTGCCGCTTTACATGGCCGGTTTGAAGCCCAGAGTGCCGAGCAGGAGTTATTTGCGGCTACCAAGGACCTGCCAAGCCAAACCCTAGATGGCCAGACAATACAATTGCTCTTAAATGCTGGCCTAGCCATCGACTTGGAGCAATTACAAACAACGGGAGCCAGTGGCGTAGGCCTTTATCGGACCGAGTTTCAATTCATGATCGCAGACTCACTGCCCCGGCTCGATGCACAAACCGCGCTCTATACCGAAGCCCTGGACCTTGCCAATGGCCGCCCCGTCACGTTCCGGACACTTGATCTCGGCGGCGACAAGGTCGCGGCTTATATGCCAACTGAGCGCGAGGAGAACCCTGCGATGGGCTGGCGGGCTGTCCGAATGGGCCTCGATCGGCCGGGCTTATCGCGCTATCAGTTGCGGGCCTTGGTACGGGCAGCAGAGGGCCGCTTATTGCGCGTTATGTTCCCGCTCGTAGCCGTGGTAGACGAATTTCACCGCGCCAGAGAGCTCCTTGAAAAAGAATTGGCATGGGCCCGCGCCAATGGCCGGCTTGGTCCAACTAGGGTGGAAGCAGGCGCGATGATTGAAGCTCCGGCGTTGGCCTGGGATACTGCATCGATTGCAGAACATGCAGACTTCTTGTCCATCGGTACCAACGATCTGATGCAATTCTTTTTTGCGGCAGACCGTGGCACCGCCAAGGTCGCCGATCGTTATGACATTCTATCGCGACCTGCCCTTACCTTCTTGAAGCATATTCGCGATGGCGCTGGTCAAACGCCGATCTCGATTTGCGGCGAGCATGCTGGGCGTCCTCTCGAAGCTATGGCCATGATCGGATTAGGCTTTACTCGTCTCTCCATGCCTGCAGGGGGAATAGGACCAGTGAAACGAATGCTGATGTCCTTACATGGGGAAGATTTCTCCAAAACCTTGATGTCTTTGTTGCAGAACGGTGACGGCTACCTGCGCAACGCACTGAAAGACTATGCAAAAACTCACCTGGTTGTTGTAAACTAGGTGGTAAACTGACATAAATCCACGCTAATGAAATCTAAACGAAATGCCCACATTGTGGTGGCGTTAGATTATAAGGATTGACACGATGAGTCCGGCAGAGGCCGCACGCACGCTAGATGCAGCCAAAGCGCTCCACTCGGGGCGTGGACATCTGCGCCTAGTTGGCTCAGTCGATAATCCGGATGCGGATGGTCCAGGGGCACGGCTGCAGACAGCTCGCCGAGATCAGGAATTGTCTATACATCAAGTGGCAGCCGCTCTTAGGCTAAAGCCAGAGCAAGTCGCCGCGATCGAGTCCATGCAATTCCAGAAACTGCCCGGCCTAGGCTATGCCTTAGGCTATGTGCGCGCTTATGGCGAACTGTTGGGCCTTGTCGATTGCGATGGCCTTGTCAGCGAGTTTCGCGACGCATGGGAGCCTGTACAGCGCCGCCGCGAATCTGAAATTGCAACACAACCTTCAAAATTTGTCGCCCCTGCTGGCGCGGTTATAGCGCTTGCTTTGTTGGGTTGGCTGATCGTTTGGGCTAGCTTGCACGCCGTAAAGCCACAGCCAGTGGATGTAGTTGCGCCGCCAGATGAGAAGATCAAAGCATGGGCTGAGGCCCAGCCACAAGGGCCAGCGCAAGCAACCGCCGATGTGCAGCCGCTGTCGACGCTAAAAGCATTGCAAGACGTACGGGTGACCCTGCGCGGCGAAGATGGTGCGCTGGTTACCGACCGCATCCTGCGCAAGGATGAGAGTATCTCGACGGATGGCTTGGGCCGCTGGTTCGTATCCTCACCCTTTGGCGGCGTGCTAGAGGCCAGTGGTTATGGCCAGACTGCCTTGGTCGGCGAAGCTGGAAAAAAGGTCGTAAACTGGCGCGTGCCAGATTTTGAGGCGATCGCGATAGCTAAATCAAAGGCTGAAGCCGATGCAGCCGCGGCCTTAGCTGCAGTTGAAGCTGCCAAACTTGCTGCAGAGCAGGCAAAAGATAAGCCCGCAGCCGCCCAAACGATGGCGCCCGAGGATGGAAGCCCCGGCACATCAACGCTTACGCCAGCCGCCACAGCAACTGCGGCTCCTGTAACGGCAACTTCTTCACCAGCCAAAGTGGTCGGCCCTGCCAATCAATAAGGTGCCTCACGGGCAGCCGACTGGAATTTCAGTCAAAGCCGTCCTATAGTCTCACATACGTTTTGTTGTCCGGTAGACGGGCAAGCTTGTCTGATGGGTCAATTCCCAGCAGAAGGCATGTCATCGTCATGCTGAACACGCTCTGATAGACTTCGAGAAACAAGAGGTTACCACGTGGCGACTGGCCTAGAACATATCCGCCCTTGGCGCACCATTGTGCGGCGCAAGTCCCGTCAGATCATGGTCGGTAAAGTGGCGGTTGGGGGTGATGCGCCGATCAGCGTTCAGACCATGACCAATACGCCAACGCCTGATGCCGCGGCGACCATCGACCAAATCCGCCGCTGCGAAGAGGTCGGAGTCGATATCATTCGGGTGTCTTGCCCAGACGTGGAATCAACTGCCGCCCTCAAAACCATCGTGCGTGCGGCGCAAGTGCCGATTGTGGCCGATATTCACTTTCACTACAAGCGAGCCATTGAAGCAGCAGAAGCGGGCGCGGCTTGCCTGCGCATCAATCCGGGTAATATTGGCTCTGCGGAACGCGTCCGGGAAGTCGTCAGCGCCGCTCGTAACAATGGCTGCTCTATCCGTATCGGTGTAAACGCGGGCTCACTTGAGTCTGATTTGCTTGAAAAATATGGCGAACCTTGTCCTGAAGCTATGGTGGAAAGCGCGCTCGACCATGCGCGCATCTTGCAAGAACTCGACTTTCATGAGTTCAAAATCTCGGTCAAGGCGTCCGACACCTTCTTGACGGTTGCCGCCTATCAGGCGCTGTCAGAGGCGATAGATTGCCCATTGCATTTGGGCGTTACAGAGGCAGGGGCGGCCCGCTCAGGCACAGTGAAGTCTTCGATTGGCATTGGCTCGCTCCTTTGGGCTGGCATTGGCGACACGATCCGCGTGTCCTTGTCGGCAGAGCCTGAGGAAGAAGTTCGTGTCGGCTATGATATTCTTAAGAGCTTAGGCCTGCGCACGCGTGGCGTGAATATCATTGCCTGCCCATCCTGTGCCCGCCAGGGCTTTGACGTTATCCGTACCGTAGAGGCATTGGAAAGCCGTCTGTCGCATGTTTCAGAGCCGATTTCGCTCTCCATCATTGGCTGTGTCGTCAATGGCCCAGGCGAAGCGCTCTACACCGATCTGGGCTTCACGGGCGGCGGCAAGGGTGCCGGCATGATCTATATGGCCGGAAAAGCGCACCACAAGCTCTCTAACGATGGTATGATTGAGCATATTGTTGAGCTCGTCGAAGCCAAAGCAGAAGAAATGCGCGCTGCTAAAGCGGACCAAGAACTCGTCACCGCGTCTTAACAGAGAAATGGGCCCAACCCTACGGTCAGGCCCCTCCGCATTTTTTTGACCTAGTACAAAGTCGCCAAAGCCTTACCATCATAATCCATCAGATCATCTGTTCGGCCTTCTTTGACCTTTTTGGCCCATTCGGGATCTTGCAGCAATGCCCGCCCGATGGCGACCATGTCATATTCGCCCTTTTCCAAGCGGCGGACGACATCATCGAGCGGAGCTTTGGCAGAGCCTTCGCCCCGGAACGAGCCGGCAAAATCACTCGACAAGCCAATGGAGCCCACCGTAATGGTTGGCACGCCCGTGACCTTCTTGGTCCAGCCAGCACAGTTCAAGCCATTCTCGCCATCGACATCAGGGAATTCAGCTTCCCAAACTCGGCGTTGCGAACAGTGCAGCATGTCCACGCCCGCAGCGACGATGGGCGCCAAGAAGGCTTCGAGTTCTTGTGGTGTGTGGGCAAGTTTGATCGTGTAATCCTGCTGCTTCCATTGCGAGAAGCGCAAGATAATGGGCATATCAGGGCCCACTTGCTTGCGACACTCAGCCACGATTTCAGCGGCAAAGGTCGCACGCTCTGGCAGCGATCCACCATATCGATCAGTGCGGACGTTCATGACGTCCCAGAAAAATTCGTCGATCAGATAGCCATGTGCGCCATGGATTTCGATGGCATCAAAGCCTAACTTGGCAGCATCGCCTGCAGCGCGAGCATACGCCTGCACCATGTCCCAAACTTCTTCGGTGGTGGGCACTGGCAAGACTGATTTACCGGTGTGGGTCAGGCCTGAAGGGCTGTCGGTTGGTGCCTCGGGATAATGACCAGTCCCCGGCTTACGCATCATGCCTTGGTGCCAAATCTGAGGCGCGATCTTACCGCCTTGCGCGTGAACGTCTTCAACAACTTTCGCCCAACCAGCTAACGCATCATCGCCATGGAAACGGGGAACATTGGCGTCGTTTGAAGCCCCCTTCCGGTCTGTTACTGTACCTTCTGTGATCAAGAGGCCGACATCGGCCGCGGCCCGGCGCGCATAATAATCAGCCACATTTTGTCCCGGCACGCCGTTTGGCGAGAACGACCGCGTCATTGGGGCCATGGCGATTCGGTTCGGTATCGTCACACCGCGAATGGTGAGGGGCTGAAATAAAGCAGACACGTCGGTCATGGTCACTCCTGAGCATTATGATTGCGCGGCTGTTCTATCGGCTTGCCGCTGTTGGGAAGGGGTTACGATGAAGTTGACGCAAGGTCTAGACGGCTAAGACCCCTCCATCACAAATTGCTTGATAAGCTCCGCTAAACCGTCCTTCACCCACTGGCGGATGCATCTCGATCCCGGCCAAGAGGCGCAGCGGCGCGCGCGAGCCTTTGCGGGCTGAAACCACAACTCTTTTGGCGGGATCGCCCGCCCGCGGACGCACTGGGCAAACCCCGATATCGCCAGCCTTGCCTCGAAGAGCCGCTATAATATCGGGCAGACGGTCCGCTCGGTGGATCATCAGGAATCGGCCCTTGGGGGTCGCCATCGCCAGCATGCTTTTGATCCAAGCATCTAAGGGAGCACCCAGAATATAAGCAGATTGCCGCGATTCGTCTGGATCACGGATGGCCTGGTCATTGTCGAAATAAGGGGGATTAGAAAACACGAGGTCGAATTGGCCAAGCAGGGCCTCATGTGGTGCCAAAACATCACTCCGCACAAAGTTAACTTCGCACAGCAGTGGATTGCGGGCGGCATTTGCCTCAGCCAAGGACAAGGCTGCCTCGTCTTTCTCAAGACCGGTTAAGCGTAGGTTCGAATCGGCGCGTAAGGAAGCGAGGCTGAGGAGCGCCGTACCCACACCACAGCCCGCTTCCAAAGCTGTTGGGACTGCAAATGAGGCAGCGGCGGCAGCCAATAAAACAGCGTCTGTCCCCGCGCGATACCCTTTGCTGGGTTGTTCTATGGTCAAAGCCCCTTTGAGGAATATATCATGGGTTGTTTCGATCATCCGGGCAACTGACCCTCTATCCAAAAGATCTGCGAAGTTGCTTGGTTGAGACGGCAAATGAGACCAGTGTCAACTAAACTGTTTTGAACGCGAAGGTTGGAAGCAGCGGATGCTTGACCCAAGCCCCCTCAAGAGGGCATGGAAACAAAAGACTATTAAGGAAAAAAACTGTCGTGAACGTCACCACCCGCCCAGTTGATGCCGTGTCGGTTAATCCGACCGAAGCGCTCGCGGCAGTGTTGGCACCGGAATTGGCAGCAACTGAAGCTGAAATCGTCGCGCGGATGGACAGCCCTGTCGGTCTCATCCCAGACGTGGCTCACCATTTAGTGGATGCAGGTGGCAAGCGCTTGCGGCCGCTCCTGACGCTGGCAGCGGCACGTGCGTGCGGCGGCGGCGGGGAACCGGCGATTAAGCTCGCGACCGCCGTGGAGTTCATCCACACCGCCACTTTGCTGCATGACGATGTCGTCGATGGCTCCTCGCTACGACGTGGTAAGCGGGCGGCCAATCTGATTTGGGGCGATAAGGCCAGCGTTCTGGTTGGTGACTTCTTGTTTGCTCGCGCATTCAATCTGATGGTTGAGACGGGCTCTCTCCGGGTGCTGGATATTCTAGCCAAGGCCGCGAGCACGATTGCCGAAGGTGAAGTCTTGCAACTGGCAACCACCAATCGCGGCGAAGCCAGCCGGGAACGCTATTACCAAGTTATTGAGGCCAAGACCGCCGCTTTGTTTGCTGCCGCATGTGAGGCTGGTGCCATTACAGCTGGCGCTTCAGATGAAATGGTCGAAGCCCTCGCAACGTTCGGATTGAAACTTGGCCTTGCCTTCCAACTCGTTGATGATGCACTTGATTATGGCGGTCTCACCCAGAGTTTGGGTAAGAATACGGGCGATGATTTCCGCGAAGGTAAAGCGACCCTGCCTTTGATCATCGCACTGGAGCGCGCGCAAGGCGAGGAGCGCTTGTTCTGGCAACGGGTTCTGGCACGTAAGCATCAGGACGAAGACCTAGCCTTTGCGATTCAGACGATGCGTCTGCGCGGGGCTGTTGAGGCCACATTGGATGAAGCCCGAGGCCATATTACAGAAGCGAAAGCGGCGCTTGCCCTCCTGCCCGAAGGGGTCATCCCTGCCCTTTTGGCCAATCTCGCAGATTATGTTGCCGCGCGCCTAAACTAATCGTCGAAAGCAGGGCACCACACCTTCAAATTTTTGACAACAAAATAGGGCGAGACTTTGCAGTCTCGCCCTGCTTTTGCTCTTATAAGGTCCAGCTAACTACTCAGCTGGCTTCACGTCCGTTTTTGGGTCGATCGTGCGGGTCCGCCACAAAGAGTAGGCAATCGAGCCACCCAATAGGAGCAGCGTCGCAATCAGCGACCAATGCGGCTCCATGTACGGGACCATCTTTAGCTCTTTCGACAGACCGAAGTTCCAGATGATCTTACAGCCGATCAGAACTAGGACCAGCGAGAGGCCATATTTCAGATATTTGAAGCGCTCGACGGCTTCTGCCAACATGAAGTACATCGACCGCAGACCCAAGATCGCGAAGATATTGGAGGTGTAGACGATGAATGGGTCGCGGGTAACGGCGAAGATCGCAGGCACGCTGTCGACCGCAAAGATGATGTCGACAACTTCGACCATGATCAAGGCTAGGAACAAAGGCGTTGCCCAAAGAACCAACTTGCCCGAGCCATCTGGATGTGGCTTCTTGACAAAGAAGTTATGGTTCTCAATCGTCTCTGTCACGCGCATGCGCTTTTTGATGAACTTCAAAACCGGATTGTCTTCCAGCTTCATCTCGTGGTCGCCACCGTAAAGCATTTTCCAGCCGGTGAAGATCAAAAAGGCCGCGAAGATGTAGAGCACCCACGTGAACTCATTCACGACGGCAGAGCCCAAGCTGATGAAAATCGCCCGGAATACAATCGCGCCCATGATGCCCCAGAACAGCACGCGGTGCTGATATTCGCGCGGCACTGCGAAGAAAGTGAAAATCATGCCGATGACGAAAATATTGTCAAAAGCCAGCGCCGTTTCCAACAAATAGCCGGTGAAATATTGGACTACCGCTTGCTGGTTTAGATTGTCTGGGCTGTTGTAATATTGCGGATCGGGCTCGTATACAAAATAGACATAAGCGCCAAAAGCGATGGCAAGGCTGGCAAAGGCCGCCCACATCTTGGCAGACTTCGAAGCTGAAACGACCCCGTCCTTATTGTTGACGACCCCAAGGTCCAGCCACAATAAGAAACCGATGAACGACAAAAAGGCGAGCCACAGCCAAATGGGCTGGCCCGCGTAAACGGCGGTTAAAAAAGGCAAGGCATCCATTGGCCCCGGTCCCCTCATCTTGGTTGCGTCTTCCGCGAGAACAATCAATCCGACATCACGATCAACGCCTTGATCGCCAGAGGGGCCCGGACTGCGGTAGTAGGCTGCATATGGGGCGCTGGCTCCGAAGCACAAGACATGTGCGCGGGAATGGCGCAGGACGCGTGTTCACAAGGACGTGATAGCCATTGCGCAACAAGGTACCTATACGAGGGCAGGCAAAATCAAGCTGCGGTGACCGCCTCTTGGCCGTGCTCCGCTAAGAATCGCTCAGCCTCCAAGGCAGCCATACAGCCAAGCCCAGCCGCCGTAACAGCTTGGCGATAGGTTTCATCCGCCACATCGCCCGCCGCAAACACGCCAGCCACATTGGTGCGTGTGGTGCCCGGCTCAACAATGATATAGCCATTTTCGCGCATGGCGACTTTGCCTACGAACAGATCTGTCGAGGGCTTATGGCCAATGGCGACGAACACGCCATGGGCTGGCAAATCTGACAGCGCGCCCGTCTTGAGGTTCTTTAGGCGCACGCCGGTCACCGACTTTGGCTCAGGGTCTGACAAGATTTCTTCGACAGCACTATCCCAAACCACTTCGATCTTTGGGTGGGCAAACAGGCGGTCTTGCAAGATACGCTCTGCCCGCAGTTCGTCACGGCGATGTACCAACGTCACTTTGCTTGCAAAATTGGTCAAGAACAGGGCTTCTTCAACGGCAGTGTTGCCGCCGCCGATCACCACAACTTCTTTCCCACGATAAAAGAAACCGTCACAAGTGGCGCAGGCCGAAACGCCAAAGCCACACAGGCCCTGCTCCTCGGGCAGGCCCAGCCATTTGGCTTGGGCACCTGTTGCAATGATCAAGGTATCGCCAGTGTAGATTTGGCCACCATCGCCAATCGCTTTGAACGGCCGGCTCGTCAGATCGACTTCCATAATCCAGTCAGAAATGATTTGCGTGCCGACATGTTCCGCTTGGGCGCGCATTTGCTCCATCAGCCAAGGACCTTGGATAACATCGGCAAAGCCGGGATAATTTTCCACTTCCGTGGTGATCGTCAGTTGTCCGCCCGGTTGGGGTCCTTCAACCAGCACGGGCTGGCGCATGGCACGGGCGGCATAGATAGCGGCTGTATAGCCTGCAGGCCCTGAACCAATAATAAGGACGGGGGCGTGGCGAATTTCTGACATAGAGAGGGCTCCTTGAGCTCACCTATCTAGTGATTCCCCCAACGAATAAGAAGGGCCGTATCAGCGCCGCGCACGGAAGAAGGTGCGCAATATCTCTGCGCAGGGTTCAGCCAAGACACCAGATGTGACTGTCGGTCGCCAATGGCAGGTCTTTTGCTCAAAAAAGCGCACGCCATGCTCAACTGCGCCGCCTTTCACGTCAGAAGCCCCGTAGACCAAGCGGGCGATGCGGGCGTGACTGATGGCACCGGCGCACATGGTACAAGGCTCCAACGTCACATAGAGCGTCAGTTCCGGCGCTAAACGATAGTTGGATAGCGAAATCCCTGCCCGCCTTATGGCCAAGATTTCGGCATGACCGGACGGGTCGTGCAAAGTGATTGGTTCATTATGGGCCTCGGCGACCAATGTCTGTGTTCTTTTGTCGACAAGTAGGGCACCAATCGGGGCTTCGCCCAAGCGGGCAGCCTCCTTAGCAAGCTCTAAAGCACGCTCCATCCAATAGGCGTCCCGCGCCTGATCATCTTCATCTAGCATTGGGCGTTGTTAGCGAGTTTGACCGCGCGAAGCCAGTCCTAGCGCCGACAACCCGATACAGGGCCTCGCGGGACCATGCGGATGTAATTGCCACGACGCACGCTGTGGGCTGACACCTCCTCACAGCGGCCGGGTTTGCGCCGCACCCAATGAGCATCAACGCAAACTTGGCCTGTGCGACTGCCATAGCAACGTGGTTCAATGAAGCGCCAATTTCCATCTGATGGCAGATTGAGCGTATAGCCATAACCGTATGCTGGACCCTCCATCCCATTCCAAGCGAAGTTGACTTCGGTCTCTGCGGGATAGCCCGCAGGGGTGGTGCGGCCATGTTGGGAATTGCGCCCCTTTTGATCGCTATAGCTCGATGCATCCTCTTGACTTGGGATCGGCGCGGCTACCTTGGCCGCATCCATCGGACGTCGATACGCCCCCGCTTCTGCAGATACACTTGCTAAAATCACCATGCCACCAAAGGCTAAGGTCACAGTCCACAGTTTGTTACGCACCACTAATCTACCCCAGCCTTATTATTTCGCTTGCGGAACAAAGCGGAAAACAAAGAGAAACGCACGCGGGTTCGTCCAAACGGGGTAGCAAATCAGGCAATTCCCCAATCCTGTGGGGCCGGTAACACCAAGATTTTACTTGACGTGTGCGTAAACGTAAGCCAAACGGGTTTGTAACGTCACCTCTGGAGGTCGTTTATGTCTGATCAAACTGAAAAAAACAGGGTTTGGACAATTGGCGAGTTATCGCGTGAATTTGGTGCCACAGCCCGCGCCTTGCGCTTCTACGAAGATAAAGGGCTGCTCAGCCCGGCACGAGATGGTCTTAACAGACATTATTCGGTGCGGGACCGCGCCCGCCTGAAACTGATTTTGCGCGGCAAGCGGGTCGGATTTTCGCTATCGGAAATCCGCGAGATGATCGACCTCTATGATCTGGGCGATAATCAACGCACCCAGATGCAGCGCACGCACGACAAGTACATCAAGCAAATTGAACTTTTGAAGCGGCAACGTGAAGACATCGTCGGATCGATCGAGACCTTAGAAAACGGTGTTCAATGGCTGAACGAGCAATTGGCAAAGGCTCCGGCCGATCTCGCTGTCGCCGGAGCTTCTGCCTATGACGCGGTCGCGCGTGCCCGTCTCGATGGCGAAGACATCTCTTATCTCAACGAAAAAGCGTCTTAAAAAAAGCCAAGGCAAGGCCTGCTCAGGGCCCTAAAAAACAAAACACTTCGATAAAACAAGGTTTGGCCGGCGGCTGGATGGGTTTGGTTCAACACCCCCCCAGCCGCCAACGGCTACTAAGGGAGACAGATTATGGGCTATCAGGCACCAATTCGCGACATGAAGTTTCTATTTGATGATGTCTTGGAGATCGACCGGTTCTCAAACCTCGAAGGCTTTGCCGATGCGCCCAAGGATGTGCGCGACCAAATCCTCGAAGAGGGCGCGAAATTTTGCGAAAATGTTCTGGCGCCTCTGAATTCGGTCGGCGACAAGCAGGGTTGCAAACTAAACCCTGACAACACCGTCACCGTGCCTGAGGGCTTCACAGAGGCTTATCATGCGCTGGTGGAAGCGGGTTGGCCCTTGTTGAGCGCTGACCCCAATTATGGCGGCCAAGGCCTGCCTCACGTGGTCAATCTGGCCTATAGTGAGATGACCTCGTCGGCCAACATGGCGTTCGGCATGTATCCGGGCCTGACCCATGGTTGCTATTCGGCCATCCACGAAGGCGGTACGGACGAGCAAAAGGACCTTTATTTGCCCAAGCTCGCCAGCGGCGAATGGGCCGGTACCATGAATTTGACAGAGCCTCATTGCGGCACAGACTTGGGCCTCTTACGCACCAAAGCCGTCCCTCAAGCCGATGGCACCTATAAGATTTCGGGCCAAAAAATCTGGATCTCGGGTGGCGAGCACTCGATGACCGCCAACCATATTCACCTTGTCCTCGCCCGCCTTGAAGGCGCCCCAGCTGGCGTAAAAGGCATCTCGCTGTTCATCGTGCCGAAGTTCATTGTCCATGCCGATGGCAGCTTAGGTGAACGCAACACGGTGACGTGCGTTGGCCTTGAAGAAAAAATGGGCATTCATGGCAATGCCACCTGCGTCATGCAATATGAGGAAGCCACTGGCTATCTGATTGGTGAGCCGAATAAGGGCCTGTCCATCATGTTTGTGATGATGAATGAAGCCCGCATCGGCGTTGGCTTGCAAGGCATGGCCATTGGCGAGTCCGCCTATCAAGCCGCACTCGCCTTTGCCAAGGATCGCCGTCAAGGCCGCAGCCTGACCGGTCCGAAAGAGCCTGATCAGCCAGCCGACAACATTCTGGTCCACCCCGATGTGCGCCGCATGTTGATGGATATTAAGGCCCATACCGAAGGCGGTCGCGCCTTCCTGTACTGGACCGCCCTTTATGGCGACCTCTTGCACAAGAGCCCCGATGAAGCCGTCCGCCAAAAGGCGGGTGACTACATGAGCCTTTTGACCCCGGTACTCAAAGCCTATCTGACCGATAAAGGCCACAAGAATGCATCCGACGCTTTGCAAGTGCATGGTGGTTCGGGCTTTACGGAGCATTATCAGGCCAGCCAATTTTTGCGCGATAGCAAAATCGCCATGATTTACGAAGGCACCAATGGCGTCCAAGCCCTCGACCTCGTTGGCCGAAAACTGGCTGCCAATGGCGGTCGCGCGATCCAGACGTTCTTTGCGGAAATCGACGCCTTTGTGGCCGAGCATGAAGGTGACGCAGATCTCGCACCTTTTATCGCTGGCCTGGCTTCTGCCCGCGCCCAATTGCAAGACGCCACCATGTGGCTGATGGCAAATGGCATGAGCAATTTTGATAATGCCGGGGCATCCAGCCACGATTATCTGCATGTGTTTGGCCTAACCGGCCTTGCCTATATGTGGGCGCTGATGGCCAAGGCCGCCTATGCCAAGGCAGGTACTGAGCCATTCTATGACACCAAGATCAAGACGGGGCGGTATTTTGTCGATCGCATCTTGCCTGAGATTGCCGGGCACCTGGCCAAGGTCAAGACGGGTGCGGGGCCAGTGATGGCATTGAGCGCTGAGGAGTTTTAGTCCTTGTCCTCCCCCGTTTACGGGGGAGGGGGACCGCGCGCAGCGCGGTGGAGGGGGGGGGGAAATGCGCGAACAAGAACAAAGATCACGCACTTTTGCAAAAGCCCTGCGCCGCACACTAACAAAGGCCGAGGCGTCTCTCTGGGGCCGCCTCAAAGGAAAGCAACTCAATGGCTATCACTTTCGTCGCCAACACCCAATTGGTCCTTTCATCGCAGACTTTGCCTGTTTCGAAGCCAAACTCGTTCTAGAAGTGGACGGTGGAACTCACATGTCTGACGTAGACCAAGCCTATGATGCCAAGCGAACTGCATTTTTGGAATCAGAGGGATGGCACGTCATGCGGGTATGGAACAACCAAGTGTTGGAAAATCGTGCCGGGGTGTTGCGGGCAATAGATGAGGTGGTAACCGCAAGAGCTATGAGTAGGTTGTCCTCCCCAGTGCACGGGGGAGGTGTCAGCGAAGCTGACGGAGGGGGGGAATTTGCTTAGCCAGCCTTGCAAAATGCCCCCTCCACCATGCTCCGGTTCGCAGGGCAGGACAGGGCGTGTTCTTGTCCTCCCCCGTTTACGGGGGAGGGGGACCGCGCGCAGCGCGGTGGAGGGGGGAAACCAACTCAGTCGCGCAACCAGAATGCCCCCTCCACCATGCTCCGCATGGTCCCCCTCCCCCGCTTTGCAGGGGAGGACAGGGCGTGCGCAGTTCAAACTCCGTTCATTGGGTACAAAGTTTGATTTTGGGAGCCCTAACCTATGACGATCATAGTGCGGAATAAAGATGTCAAAGGCGGGCGGATTTATCTTATGGTCGGCGTAATTCTCGGCGCGATTGTGAGCGGCATTGTTGCTACTGCTACGTTCCTTGGTCTTCCGTCGATGCTATCGTTCGCTTTTGGTGTCGTCCAAGATGGAGGCACCTTTAGATTTGAAGACTTCGCAAGTGCAAATGCTGACTTTGGAGGAGTCGTGCTGACAACCAGTTCTATTGTTTCGGTTTTTTGCCTGATTTTTGGATCTATATTCTTGGCAGAAAATCGACAGTCAGGGTTAGCAAAGTATGGTAGTGGCGCGATGGTGGGTGCCGTTTGCTTTAGTATCGCTGCGTTGGCGCTGGGCTTTTTATTTGTGCTAATAAAGAATGAGGGCATTGCTGCGGCGCTTGTTTTTGCTGTTTGGCTCCTTATCCCATCTTTACTCGCTGGGGCAACCGGAGCACTGGCGTTTCTCGCGGTTGTTCATCTTTTTGACTTTAATGGAAGAGTTTTTCCACACCAAGTTGCAAATACAAAACCTCAATCAACTTAACCTATGCAGGACTAACACCATGACAGCCATCACCATGCCGAAAGCCGTTTGGCGCGACAGTGAAGAACTCACCATGTTCGAGGATTCCGTGCGTGGGTTCTTTGCTAAAGAAGCGCCTTCAGAGCTTTGCGCGAAATGGCGTGAGAATGGCATTGTCGACCGCGAGATGTGGACGAAGGCTGGTCAAGCTGGCTTGCTTTGTGTGTCGATGCCGGAAGAATTTGGTGGCGGCGGTGGCGATTTCCGCCATGAAGCGGTGATCATGGACGTGATGGGCACAATGGGGATTGATGGCTTTGGCCTGCCTTTGCACAATGCCATCATCGCTCCCTATATCAAGCATTATGGCAGCCAAGAGCAGAAGCAAAAATGGTTGCCGAAAATGGCTTCAGGTGAGTTGGTTGGCGCGATTGCCATGACAGAACCTGGCGCTGGCTCTGACTTGCAAGGCATCAAGACCACCGCCGTGAAAAGCGGCAATCATTATGTGATCAATGGCTCCAAGACCTTCATCACCAACGGTGCGACGGCTGACTTGATCATCGTGGTGGCCAAGACTGACCCAACCCAAGGGGCAAAGGGCACAAGCTTGATCGTGGTTGAAACCAAGGAAGTCGAAGGCTTCCGCCGCGGTCGCAACTTGGACAAAGTCGGCCAAGATGCGCAGGATACCTCTGAACTCTTCTTTGACGAAGTCCGCGTGCCAACGTCCAATCTGTTGGGCCCGGTTGAAGGCATGGGCTTTATCCAATTGATGGAGCAATTGGCCAGCGAGCGCCTGCAAATCGGCATTCAAGGCGTTGCCAGCATGGAGCGCGCGCTGACCGAGACCATCGCTTATGTCAAAGAACGCAAAGCCTTTGGTAAGTCGATTATGGACTTCCAAAATACCCAGTTCAAACTGGCCGAATGCAAAACCAAAGCGACCGTGGCGCGCGCTTTCTGTGATCGCTGCGTTGAATTGCTGATGGAAGGCAAGCTCGACCCCGCTACCGCCAGCATGGCGAAATATTGGGTCTCGGACGTTGAGAACGAAGTGATGGACGAATGTCTGCAATTGCACGGCGGCTGGGGCTATATGAATGAAATGCCCATCGCCCGCATGTGGCGCGACAGCCGCGTCCAGCGCATCTATGGCGGGGCCAATGAAGTCATGAAAGTTTTGATTGCGAGGACCTTGTGAACGACCCCCTCAATTCTGCCATTGCCGATGCTCTTGCGCTGATCGAGGCCAACCCAGAGCCGAGCGATGAAAATCTGCGCGCGCTCTCGGTCCGCTTGGCCTTGGCGCATGCCGCAACCGAAGACGAAATCAATCAACTGGCTGTTGAGAGCTTTCAAGAAACGATTGAGGACATGCAGGCAGATAGCGTCCCTGAACACCGCGCCTATTTGTTTGAGCAATTGACGACTGGCCTGATGGCCTATGAAGTCCAGCTATTGCTGGACGGGGCTAAGGCATGAGCACCCACACCGCCAGCATCTTGTGGGAACGTGGCGACGCTGTCTTTACCGACGGCAAATACGCCCGCACGCATCAAGCAAGCTTTGATGGCGGCGTCGGTTTGGCTGTAACCACCGCTTTGCCCCTGCCCTCCAACACAGTGCCGGCTGCTGACCCCGAGGAAATGGTGGTCGCGGCCACTGCCAGTTGCCACATGATGTTCTTTCTGGCTTTTGCTAAACAAGCGGGCTTCATCGTCGACACTTATCAAGATGCCCCCGTCGGGACCTTGGGCAAGGATGAGGCGGGCGTGGAGCGCTTTGTGGAAGTGGTGCTGAACCCCAAAATCAGCTGGGGTGGCGACAATAATCCAGGGGCTGCGGACGTCGATCTCTTACATCATAAGGCCCATAAGGCTTGCTATATTGGCAATTCGCTGGCCTGCCCTGTGAGAATTGGCTAATGAGCGACCACGCCCAAACCTTCCTCGATATTGGCATGAAACAGCCTTCCCAAAGCTCGCAGACTTTGGGGTTTCAACTGATTGAGATGGATGTAAAGGCAGGCACCGCGCGCGTGGAATTTGCTGGCAAGCCAGAGTTTGCCAATCCAACAGGCTATATTCAGGGCGGATTTCTGTCTGCCATGCTGGATGACGTGATGGGCATGATGGCGATGTTGAAAGTCGCGCCCAAAAGCTTTGCCAGCACGATTGATTTGCACGTCCACTATCTCCGCCCCGTCCGGGTCGGCAAGATCGAGGTTGCCGCACGCATCACAAACAAAGGTCCCAGCGTCATGTTCGCTGAAGCTGACCTCTATGATTGTCGGGGAAAAATCTCCGCCAAAGCCACTTCTGCCTTGGCGATCACGCCCTTGCAGATTAAAGCAGACGTATAACAAAGGGAGCGCCACAATGGCCGAAGCATTTATCTATGACGCAGTCCGTACCCCTCGGGGTAAAGGTCGCAACACCGGGTCGTTGCATGAAGTGACAGCTTTGAGCCTTGCGACCCAAGCTTTGCAGGCCATTCGGGACCGCAATAGCCTGGACACCTCCAAAGTCGATGACGTCGTTCTAGGCTGCGTCAGCCCTGTGGGCGAACAAGGAAGCGACATTGCGCGCATCGCCGTGCTAAACGCTGACTATGCTGAAACCACCGCTGGTGTGCAGATCAACCGTTTCTGCGCTTCGGGTCTGGAAGCCTGCAATATGGCAGCCGCGAAAGTCATCTCTGGTGAAGCCGATATGGCCATTGGTGGTGGCGTTGAAAGCATGAGCCGCGTGCCGATGGGTTCTGACGGTGGCGCTTGGGCGTCTGACCCCTCCATCGCGATCAAGTCCTACTTTGCTCCACAAGGCATTGGTGCCGATACGATTGCCACCAAATATGGCTTCTCGCGCGATGACGTCGATGCCTATGCGGTTGAAAGCCAAAAGCGCGCCGCGACCGCTTGGAAAGAAGGCCGCTTTGCCAATTCCATCGTGCCCGTAAAGGACCAGATGGGTGCGATCATCTTGGCGCATGACGAACATATGCGCCCAGACACCACGATGCAGAGCTTGGCATCGCTGGACGCCAGCTTCATCGCCCAAGGCACCATGATGCCCGGCTTTGATGCCATCATCCAACAACGCTATCCAGAATTGGAAGCCATCAACCACGTGCATCATGCTGGCAACAGCTCTGGCATTGTGGACGGCGCGTCGGCTGTTCTGATCGGCAATAAGAAGATGGCCAAGGCCACAGGGATCAAGCCACGTGCCAAGATCGTAGCCATGGCTTCCATTGGGTCAGAGCCCTCCATCATGTTGACCGGCCCAGAGTTTGTCGCCCGTAAGGCGCTCGCCAAAGCCGGTATGAAACCAGAAGACATTGACCTCTATGAACTCAATGAAGCCTTTGCCTCGGTCGTCTTACGCTTCATGCAGGCCCTCAACATCCCACACGACAAAATCAATGTATGCGGCGGGGCCATCGCCATGGGTCACCCGTTGGGTGCGACCGGCGGCATGATCCTCGGCACCGTTCTGGATGAGTTGGAGCGGACCGGCAAGGAAACGGCCCTCGTCACCCTGTGCGTCGGTGCAGGCATGGGCACCGCCACCATCATCCAGCGGGTTTAAGGCCCACCTGACTTGTGAGGCGGGCAGCATCGCTGCCCGCTTGTTGGCCTGCCGCCCGACACCATGGCGAGGCCAAGACCCTGAATTTTGGAGATAGTCTTATGGAAAATTTCAAAACCAACCTCGATGCTGATGGCGTGTTGCACATCGCATTTAATGTCCCCGGCAAGACCATGAACACCATCACCGGTGGCGTGATGAAGGAAATGGGCGAATTGGTCGCTGAGATCAAAGGCAATGCCGCGATCAAAGGTGCCGTGCTGTATTCCGGCAAGGACAATGGATTCTGCGCTGGCGCTGACCTTGGCGAAATCGGTGGCGGCAGCATGGATGCCGACAAGAAGCTGTCTGAAGATGAGAAGCTGAAGAAGTCGTTCGAACAGGGCTTCAGCCTTAACCGCTCGCTGCGCGCGCTGGAAACCTGCGGCAAGCCGGTTGCTTGTGCGCTGGAAGGCCTGGCACTTGGCGGCGGGCTCGAAATCGCTTTGGCTTGCCATTACCGCGTGGCGGCTGACAATCCAAAGATCCAATTCGGCTTGCCAGAAGCCAAAGTCGGCCTTCTGCCTGGTGCTGGTGGCACCCAGCGTCTGCCCCGCCTGATCGGTGTGATGAATGCCATGCCGCATCTATTGCAAGGTGCCAGCATGAACCCACAAGAAGCCTTGAAAAAGGGCGTTGTCGGCGCAGTTGTGCCAGCGGGGGAAACCGTCGCTGCAGCTAAGGCTTGGGTGCTAGCCAATCCAACGGCCGTCGCGCCTTGGGATGTCAAAGGCTACCGTGTGAAAGACGGCCCATATTCACCCGGCGGCGGCATGGCCTTTGTCGGCGGCAATGCGATGTTGTCGAAGACCACCTACAGCAACTACCCCGCCCAAAAGGCGATCATGAGCGCCGTGTTTGAGGGCATTCAAGTGCCAATGGATGCGGCCTTACGCATTGAGACGCGCTACTTCCTGAAAAATATGGCAAGCCCATCGGCGAAAGCGATGGTGCGCTCGCTCTTCTTGTCGACCCAAGCCTTGGCCAAGGGTGCCAACCGCCCTCAAGGCTTTGATAAATATGAGATCAAGAAGGTCTCGGTTCTCGGCGCCGGCATGATGGGCGCAGGTGTGGCCTATGTCCAAGCGATGGCTGGCATTGAGACCGTGCTGATCGACCAGAGCCAAGAAGCCGCTGAAAAGGGTAAGGATTATTCCAAGAAATTGCTCGACAAGGCGGTTTCTCGCGGCAAAATGACCCAAGAAAAGGCCGATGCCGTCTTGGCCCTCATCACACCGACCACCGACTATGCCCACGTCAAAAAGTCGGATTTGGTCATTGAAGCGGTGTTTGAAAACCGCGAAATCAAAGCTGATGTGACCCAGAAGGCTGAAGCCATGATGGGCCCCAATGCAGTGTTTGGTTCCAACACCTCAACTCTGCCGATCACGGGGCTCGCCACCGCATCCAAGCGGCCAAAGAACTTCATCGGCGTCCACTTCTTCAGCCCTGTGGATAAAATGGGTCTGGTCGAGATCATCATGGGCAAAAAGACCACCCAAGAAACCTTGGCCAAGGCGGTCGATTACGTCTTGAAAATCAAGAAGACCCCGATCGTGGTCAATGACAGCCGCGGCTTCTACACCAGCCGTTGCTTTGGCACTTATGTGCAGGAAGGCCAAGAAATGCTGGCCGAAGGCATTAAGCCAGCCATCATTGAAAACGTCGGCCGCATGACCGGTATGCCGGTGCCGCCTTTGTCCATGGCTGATGAAGTCGCGCTCGACCTTGCCTACAAAGTCGGTCAGCAAACCAAGAAGGACCTTGGCAACAAATGGGTGGCTACTCCCAGCCAATTGATCATTGAAGAAATGGTCGAAGGCCTTGGTCGCTTTGGTCGCAAGAACAAGAAGGGCTTCTACGATTACAAAGAAGACGGCACCAAGGCGATCTGGCCGGGCCTGACTTCAGTCGTGGCAACCAAAGTGCATGAAGCCGATCCAGCCATGGTGAAGGAATATAAAAACCGCCTTCTTTATCGTCAGGCCCTAGAAACCGCGCGTTGCTTTGAAGAAGGCGTCATCACCGACCCACGCGACGCCGACATCGGCTCCATCCTCGGCTGGGGCTTTGCGCCCTATACCGGCGGCACGGTCAGCTTCATGGACGGCATTGGCATCGCCAATTTCGTTGCCGAAGCAGAGCGCCTAGCCAAGAAATACGGCCCGCGCTTTAAGCCAAACAAGCTCTTGAAAGACATGGCGAAAAACGGCGAAACATTCTATGGTCGCTTTGGTGGTGAGGCCGCGAAGAAGGCAGCTTAAGGGGCGATCATCTTTGTTTACTTCAGGAAGGGCTACCCCAGGGGTGGCCCTTTTTGTTATGTGCGGAATAAGAGACTGTGATACAAATGACTATCTAAATGGTCAGGAAGCCAATGAAACGTGTGAGTGTGGCCGAAGCCAAAGCAAAACTGTCTGAGATTCTGGATGCGGTTATAGCAGGAGAAGAGGTGATGATCACACGACGTGGAAAGGCGATTGCGAAGATTGTGACACCAGATCGACCGAAGGAAAAGCTTGATATTGAAAGAATGCGCAGTCTTACCAGTAAGATGAAACCTTATCCCGGCAGCTTTGTTGAAGATATGCGCAATGAGGAGCGCTATTGAACGTCTATCTCGATACGTCAGTCTTGGTGGCACTCTGGTCGATCGAACCTATGACGTTTGCAGCCCAGAATTGGATGTCTCCGCAACGAACCGGGAAGTTAACTATCAGCCGCTGGTGCATCACTGAATTCTCGGCAGCCATGGCAGGTAAACTCCAAATTGGCTCAAGCACTGAATTTGAGCGGGCTGAAGCGCTATCAGCCTTTGGGAGTGCTGTTCGTGGAAGCTTTTCGGTGCTTGAAGTAGACCAACATGCGTTCCAGCGCGCTGCAATATTTGCCAATCAAGCCAATTTAAGGGTTCGCAGTGGCGATGCATTGCATCTTGCTATCGCCGCAGGGGAAGGGCTTCCTATTGTCACCTTGGATCAACGCATGCTGGCTGCAGCAAAGGCTTTGGGGATCGGCGTTATCGAAATCTAGCAGCATAACCATGCCCCACTGAAATCAACGCACACAGAGACGTGACAGGCACACGGCTCCGGCTTATGTCAGTCTTACGATGGCGAGCAAAGAAACCCCTCAAGACGTTTTCAAACGTGTGATCACCCATACGGCGCGGGCCCTGTCGCGGACCGAGGAGGTAGAGGTGAGCTTCTCTGCCGATGGGCCGAGCGTATCAGGCAATCGCATTGGCCTGCCCCATCCGGCACGCGCCTTGGGCGAGCAAGAAGTCTCGCGCCTGCGTGGTCACGCGGATGCTGCCGCGCTGCGCCTTGCCCACCACGATTTGGCCGCTCATACTGCCGCTATGCCCGAGGGCCCGCGCGCCCGTGCACTCTATGAGGTGGCGGAAAAAGCTCGCATTGAGGCGATTGGTGCTTTGGCGATGCCGGGTGTCGCTCAAAACCTGACAGCGGCTTTGGTCGAGACATGCGAGAAAAAGGGCTATGCCCGCATGATGGATCGCCAGACTGCCCCCTTGGCCGATGCCTTGGGCCTGTTGTTGCGCGAACGCTTAACCGGGCTTGCCCCACCAGAATCTGGGCGCGGCATAGCCGATCTGTGGCGCGATGAAGTGCAAGCCAAGGCGGGTGAGACCATTGACCGCCTGATTGAGCGCCTGTCTGACCAAAAGGCCTTTGCCGAAGTCACCCGCGACCTCATCCGCGATCTCGATCTCGGCGATGAATTGGGGGCAGAGCCAGATCCATCCGATGAAGATGGTGAGGAGCCCGATGGCGCAGACCAGCCTCCGCCTGATCCTAGCCAAAATGAGGATCAACAGGAAGAAGGCGGCGAGCAACAAGAAGACACCCAGCGCGGCGAGTCTCAAGGTAGCGAGCAAGAAGACGTGCAAGTGCGCGTCGAGGCCGATGATAGCGATCAGCCCGATGACGATGACAGCGAAGTCGATGAAGGCACGACGCCGGTTCGACCAAACTTTAAGCCCGGCGACGGCGATGGTTTTGTCTATAAAACCTATACCAAAAGTTTTGATGAGACGGTGGGGGCCGAAGAACTTTGCGATGGGGAAGAATTGGCCCGATTGCGCAGCTATCTCGACGCACAACTCACCCAATTGCAAGGCGTGGTAGGCCGGCTAGCTAACCGGCTACAGCGCCGCTTGATGGCACAGCAAAACCGCAGCTGGCAATTTGATCTGGAAGAAGGTGTGCTGGATGTGGCGCGTCTATCCCGCGTGGTGACAGAGCCTTTGGCACCCCTCACCTTCAAGATGGAAGACGACACCAATTTCCGCGACACGGTGGTGACGCTACTGTTGGACAATTCGGGTTCTATGCGCGGCAGACCGATCATGATTGCCGCCATTTGTGCCGATATTCTGGCTCGTACGCTAGAGCGCTGTGGCGTAAAGACAGAGATTTTGGGCTTTACCACCAAGGCGTGGAAAGGTGGGCAATCGCGCGATAGCTGGATGAAGGCGGGCAAGCCCGCAAATCCCGGTCGCCTGAATGATCTCCGCCACATCATCTATAAGAGTGCGGACGCACCTTGGCGGCGCGCGCGGCGCAATTTAGGCCTGATGATGCGTGAAGGTCTGCTGAAAGAAAATATTGACGGGGAAGCGTTGGAATGGGCGCATGATCGCCTGCTGGCGCGGCCCGAACAGCGTCGCATCCTAATGGTGATTTCAGACGGCGCGCCAGTCGACGACAGCACTTTGTCGGTCAATTCTGGCGCCTATCTCGAGCGGCATTTGCGCGACACGATTGCCAAAATCCAAGATTATAGCCCGGTTGAACTGATCGCCATCGGCATTGGTCATGACGTGACACGCTATTACCGTCGTGCGGTAACGATTGTGGATGCCGAGCAATTGGGCGGGGCGATCGTCGATAAGCTTGCCGAACTGTTCGAAGAAGAGCCTAAGGCCGCCAAAATGGCACGCGGCAAAACCGGGCCAGCAAAAGCCAGCCCTGCCCCTGCCAGCAGCCGCATTGGGTCCCGGCCCGTGCGGTGACACGGGCCGTTTGAACTAACCCTAATTCCGGTACGCAGGCCGCGCGATGCCGTCTGTGCTGGGCTTGTAGCGGGCAGCGAGTTCGGTGGAGCGGCTGGTCATGGGTTGAGCTTGGCCAGCGATATAGACTGCAGTCGGATAGCTTTGGCCCTCTAATGGATCGCCCGACCAGATGACCACGTCGGCGGCTTTGCCCACTTCAATCGAGCCAATCTCTTTTTCCGCGCCCCAAATTTTGGCAGGGTTCATGGTTATGGCCGCCAAAGCTGCTTGATAAGGCAGACCATGCGCAACGGCGGTACCAGCATTCATTCGGCTTTGCCGCAGATTGTTATAATCGCGGCTGCCCATGATCGAGACGTGAACGCCCGCTTGATAGAGAATTTGGGCATTGCGCAAATGGGTGCCCAAGGTCTCAAAGCTTGAAGGCAAGGCGGCTTGGGTGTCGATGATGACAGGCACTTTCGCGGCCGCCAACTCAGAAGCCACGCGCCAGCCCTCTTCAGCCCCTTCGAGGACTATGGACAGGTTTTCCTCCTTAGCGAGTTTCAAGACTTGGCGAATATCATTCGCGCTTGACACCCGGATCAGCAAGGGCGACTTGCCTTGCACCACTGGCACCAAAGCTTCCAGATCAAGGCGGCTGACCATCAAATCGCGGCCTTCTCCCTTGTCATAGAGGGCGCGATTGGCAGCAAAATGGCGCACATCGGCCAAGACGCGCTTTAATATGATCAAAGAGGCGCCGCGAGAGCCACCTGCCGCTGCAGCCGCCGACTCGCCAAATTCCAACACCATGCCAGCATTGGTTTTGAAGATGAGGTCGGACGTATTGGCAGAAAGTCGAATGCCAATGCTTTGACCTGCAAACAGAGTTGGGTCGTCTTGCTCATGCCCGCCTGCAGTTTGGAAAGCACTGTCGTCGTGGGCGTGGGCCCCGTTTCCAGAGCGGCCAGCGACGGGGGTTAGAAATGCACGCGTCAACCCATTCAAACGGGCTAGCGCAATTGTCGGCGCATCGGGATTGACGCCTGCTGCAGGATTGAATGCAGCACCTATCTGCCCACCGGCCCCATCATCACGGGTAGACGGCACTTGCTCAATCTCAGATATGCCAAGGCTTGTAGTCGCGGCTACTAAACCGGGGGTTACCACGGCACCTTTCGCATCAATGATGTTTGCGCCTTTAGGTATCGCAACCGATGGGCCAACGGCGACAATCTTGCCATTGTCCATGACCAAAGTAGCAGATGCCAGCGTGCCAGTAGGGCTAACGGTTTCGATCTTTGCATTGATGATCGCGATGGGGTCAGCGCTTGCGAGAGCGGGGGCTGAAACGGCCAAAGCGAGGGCTAGAGCAATAGGTTTCATTATTTTTGCTCCAAGCTGGGGCGACCAAGGTCAAAATCTGACCGGGCATGGGTGGCCGGGTCGTTACGGTCATAGGCGATGCCGCCGTCAACATAGACGGTTTGGGCAAGGGCATAGGTCGAAAAGGGATCACGATCCCACAAGACAATATCGGCCATCTTCCCAACTTCCAGAGTACCGGTCTTTGCCCCAATGCCCATGGCGCGCGCCGGGTTCGCTGTGATCCATTTGATGGCATCCAATCGGGACACTGGAATACCTGCGCGGGCTGCTGCCCCCATAGCTAGAGCGGCTTCTTGATTGAGATGTTGGGTCATGGTGGCATCATCCGAGTGGATGATGGTGCAGGCACCATGGGCCTGCAAGATACCGGCATTCTCGGCAATCCCGTCGAGGGATTCCATCTTGAACCCCTGCCAATCGGCCCAAGTCGCCGCGCAAATGTCAGCCTCTTTTAAGACTGGTGCGAGCTTATAAGCCTCTGACGAATGGTGGAAAGTTGTGATTTTATAGCCAAACTCCTTCGCCATATCCATCATGAGAGCCATTTCATCGGCACGATAGCAATGGTTTTGAATGAGGATATCGCCGTTGAGCACGCCTGACAGCGTTTCCAGCTTCAAGTCGCGTTTAGGCGGGTCACCTGCTGTCTCACCTGCCGCGACTTTGGCGCGGTAGTCATTCCACTTGCGATTATAGTCCGCCGCGTCGATCCACGCCCGCCGCGCAACCGCAATATTGCCCATACGGGTCGAAGGGGACCGAGAGCGCGAACCATACACGCGCTTTGGGTTCTCACCACACGCCATTTTAAGGCCATATGGCGCGCCCGGGAATTTCATGCCTTGCTGCGTGATAGCGGGTACATTCTTGAGCGTCACCGAGCGACCGCCGAACAAATTGGCAGAACCCGGCAGGATCAACAAACTGGTGATGCCGCCTTCTCGCGCACGATTAAAGCCGGGGTCCTGTGGCCAGATTGAATGTTCAGCCCAAACTTCAGCCGTGTTCGGATCGGTGGCTTCATTGCCGTCGGAATTGGCTTGCACGCCAGGACTTGGGTAGACGCCCAAGTGAGAGTGAATATCGATAATGCCGGGGGTAACAAACTTGCCCCGCCCGTCAACGCGCCGCGTGCCGTCAGGGATCGCGACATCTTTACCAATTGCGACAATCTTGCCATCGGAGAACAAGATGGTGCCATTCTCAATTTCTTGACCAGAAGCCGTAAGGAGTGTCGCCCCAACGATTGCCGTCGCAACACCGGGTAAAGGCTTATAGGTAGAGGGGAATGGATCGAGCGCACCATGGCTGTCCATGCCCTTCGCCAAGGGTTTGGGCGTGGCCTTAGGCTTGGCAATGGGCTCAGAGCTTGCCGTCGCGGTTGTTTGCGCGGCGGAGGTTGTCGCACACCCCGCTACCAATGTGACGGAGAAAGCGAGGGCGATCGCTGAAGCAGATAGAATTGAGTGGCGCAAAAACACGATCATTGCCTTTGGACTGACGATTTAACTTCGCTCAGGCAACACGAAATAGTGTTTTCGCACAAGAGCGATCCAAGCACTTTCGCAGTGTGATCATGCTCCCATCTGCGCGGCGACCTTGACCTTCGCCCGCAGCGCAGACACTTGCCACGGATGAGCCGAGATATTGTCATCCAACTCAAAGATATCGCGTTGAAACGTGGGGGGGCACCGGTATTTTCTGGGGTGGACCTTACGCTACGCCGTGGTGAGCGGGCTGCCCTTGTCGGTGCCAATGGGGCCGGCAAATCGACCCTCATGTCGGTTTTAGCGGGTCAGCTTGAGTATGATTCTGGAGAGCGGGTGGTTTCAAACGGCACCCATGCCGCAACCCAGACCCAAGAACCTGACTTTAGCAATGCGACAAGTTTGCTTGAGTGGGCAGCTCAAGACGTGCCCCATGACCGGGATGAAGCTGCACGCTTGGCCGCAGCGGCCGCGGAACTACACAGCTTTGGTCTATCCCCCGACCGCCCTGTGGCGGGGATGTCGGGAGGCGAAGCACGCCGCGCATCCCTTGCCCGAGCCTTAGCCGCAGACCCCGACCTTTTGATGTTGGATGAGCCGACCAACCATCTCGACATTGCTGCTATTGAAGAACTCGAGCGGCGCTTGAAGCAATTCTCGGGGGCGGTGCTGGTGGTCAGCCACGACCGTGCCTTTCTGTCTGTCATTTCGACGTCGTGCCTGTGGCTGCGCAATGGTGTTGTACGACGTTTGGATGCACCCTTTTCTAAGTTTGAGGCTTGGGCAGCTAGCATTGAAGAACAAGACCGCAAAGCCTTGGAAAAGCTGGATAAAACTCTCGAGGATGAAGCCCGTTGGTTGGCAAGAGGCGTGACTGCAAGGCGCACACGCAATGAAGGTCGCTTGCGCCGCTTAATGGACATGCGCGAAGCCCGTAAAGGCCAAGCGGCCTTAGTGCGCAAAGACACAGCTGCCCTACAGGCCGACTCCGGCGGCACATCAGGTAAATTGGTCTTTGAGGCCAAGGGCGTCTCAAAAGGCTTCGCCGGACGTGGCGAAATCATCAAGAACCTAGACCTTCGTGTTGTCCGGGGCGATCGTTTAGGAATTGTCGGACCTAATGGCGTGGGTAAGTCTACCCTGATCAAAATGCTGGTTGGCACCTTAGAGCCCGATATTGGGACAACTCGAATGGGTAAGAATCTCACCATCGCCTATCTTGATCAATCGCGTGCCGCCCTCGACCCGAAGGCAACGTTGTGGGACACCTTTGCTCCGGCTGGCGGCGATCAAATCATGGTGCGCGAACGGCCCAAACACATTGCGGCCTATGCCAAAGACTTCTTGTTCGACAGCCGTCACTTGCGCCAACCAGTTGGTTCTTTCAGCGGTGGGGAGCGCAACCGGGTGCTCTTAGCCTTAGCACTGGCAAAGCCGTCAAACGTCCTTGTCTTGGACGAACCGACCAATGACCTCGACATGGAGACCTTGGACGTTCTTGAAGATATGCTGGCCGAGTATGACGGCACAGTAATCTTGGTCAGCCATGATCGTGCATTTCTAGACGGCGTTGTGACAGCCACCTTGGCGCCTCGCGGGGATGGTACTTGGCTCGAAACGCCTGGCGGCTGGACCGATCTTGTGCGTCAGGGCATACCCATTCTTGGCCATCAGCAGACGACTAAGGCAAAAACAAATGCTGCCCCAAGCGCTGAGCCTAATACAAAGGCAGCAAAGAAACTTTCATACAAAGACGAGCGTCGATTGAGCGAATTAGAAACGCTGATCCCAAAACTGGAGAACCAAATCGCGCAACTGGAGGATATCTTAAACGACCCCAATCTCTACAGTCGCGATCCAGCCCATTTTGACAAGACTTCGGCACAAGCTGTGCAAGCCCGCGCGCAGCTACAAGCCAGTGAAGACGAGTGGCTAACTCTGCTCGAACTCAAAGAATCCTTGCTGGGCAACGCATAAATCTGCGAATTGGATTCAAACTTAATTCTACCTTAACCGATGCACGGCACCGATATCCCTTGTATTAGGAGAGAGTATATGCGTGCGCGTGTTTTCGCTTTCTGGCTGGCTTTTGCCACTGCCAGCACCAGTTTTGCCCAGAATGCTGCTTACTCACAATTTCCAGCAGTATCGGCAAATACATGTGCAACTGCTTGTACAAGCGACAGAATGTGCGCGTCATGGTCATTTGGCGGTGCCGTTCCGATGGTTGAAACAACCAGCCGTCGCAGCCGGAATATGGGACCTCAACCCCGCATGTGCGCGCTCTCAAAATCCTTAACCCCTATACGACAATCAGGCTTCGAATCAGGCCTTCCCCGCAGATCAGGTGCGTTAACCCCTGGCGGGCGATATGCAGATGGTCCTGCCAATTATGAAGTTCGCCCAGCACCATGGTTAGATCCTAACGCGCGCATGCCCCAACCAGCGGTGACCTACAATTCAGGTGCGCCTATTTCCCCATCCCCCGTGACGCTACCGGTTTCATCTGCCGGCCGGGTTGATTTTATGCCAGCAAAGCCCGGTACGGCTGCCGCTGCCCCGTCTAAGCCCGTTGCATTGAGCGCGCCGCGGGCAGGCGCGCGTGGCACACCGCGGCAGCAGACAGCCGAGGAAGCAGCAGGACCTGTGCCACAGTCCTATTTTGGGTCGCGTGACCAGAGCATCGTGCCGTCCCCTGCCGCTGTCGCAACAGCTCCGCCGAGCGGGCAATCGATGAGCTATAGCTCAGCATCCGTGCCGACATCTGAACCGCAACAGATCCAAAGTCAGGCCACATCGCAACAGGCAACGGATTTATCAAGTTTTCGAGGGGCTGACGGCATGGTTGATGCCGCGGCCATGCGGCGTTCTCAAATCAATTCCGCCCGCGCGACAGGCCAACCGGCTTATGCCGTACAGCGCGAATGGGAAGCAGTGGAGGCGGAACGTCAACGCGCAGTAGCCAACGGTGAAGTTCGTGCAGACCCGCTAGCGGGGACTGTTCCTGTTCCGGAATCGCCGAAGCCAAAATCAACGCGAGCTAGCCCAAGCTTTGAATCCAGCGAGTCTGAATCGCCCTACGATAACGGCCAAACTGATTCAGAAGCACCAAAACCTACCAGTAAAGCCAAGGGCGCACGGGGAACGCCGCGAGCGGAGCAATCCAATCAGGCTCGAAAAAGTGCGATGGCTGAGGCCGCCCGCGAGCGCGCGCGAAACCCATCGTTCATTGACCGGGAGCCCCGTTTAAGCGGTGGTCCTGGGGGGTAACCTCAGACATTTTGATGAATTCCGACCATCAAATATTTACGCTTTTCCTGTAGGACATGAGTAAGAATGGGAAATTGAGATGCAAGTTGGCGAAAGATACGCTAAGCTACTGGAAGTTGCGAGCGAGAGCTCCAGCGAAAAACGTCGCGTGCTGCTCAATGAAGTCACTGATCTATTCTTTGACTCTCATGAAAGCCATAGTCCATTAGAAACAAAGCTTTTTGGGGACCTAATTTCCAAAGTCGCCTATGAACTCGATACTGAAGTTCGAAAAGAATTAGCCCAGCGTTTCTCCGGCGGTGAAGCCCCTCGTACACTCGCCGTCATGATGGCTAACGATGAAGAGATTGGGATAGCCGGTCCAATTCTGCGTCGTTCAACATCACTGACCCAAGATGATCTGATCCGGGTTGTAGAAACCCGTGGCCACGCGCACCAAATGGTCGTCACACAACGTCCTGACGTGGGTGAGCAACTGTCGGATGCACTGGTCTCACATGGTGATGATGTGGTGGTTGCCTCGCTGGTTAGCAACCAAACTGCCAAAGTTTCCGACGAGACTTTCGACAGGATTGTTGATCGCGCAGCTAAGAACCCTGCTCTGCATCGTCCAATTGCGCAGCGCAAAGTCATCTCGCCAGAGCATTTAAACCGTCTTTACACCATTGTAGAAGGCCCAATGCGGCGTGAAATTCTTGAGCGCAATTCCGAGTTCACTGAGGAAGAAGTTGAACGCGCGATGCGCCGCGCCCAAACGCGGGTCGCGATTGTCAACGGCACGCTGCCTGCTGATTTTGAATTGGTCCAAAAGGAATACTCGAAGGCGAAGGCGGCAAACGCTGTGAACCGAGCCATGTTGCCCACCATGTGGCGCAATGAGGAATCCACAAAGTTCATGATTGCCTTTGGCGATTTCACGGGTCTCGATTACTTCCAAACCGCGCTATTGTTTGAGAAAAAAGATATCGACACCATGGCAATGGTTTGTCGGGCTGCGAATTTTGAACGCGCCTTGTTTGTGACTATTGCAGTTCTTGTGCTGGGCAACGACGGCATGGGACAGGCCCAAGTCCTTGGCAACATGTATAATGATGTACCGCCAGAAGCAGCCCAGCGTGCCATTCGCTTCTTGCGTTTACGGGCTAATGTGTCAGCACAAGCTGCTTAGATCATCCGCTCGCGTACGTTGGTGAAGCGGATTTTCGGAAACTTCTCAGCAACATAGCCGATCTCCCAGGCATTCTTGGCCAGGAAGACTTCTGCGCCGTCTAAGTCAGTGCCCATGCCGGCCCGGTTCCGATCGGCAAACTGCTCTAGGTCTGATGCACTATCGGCTGCGATCCAGCGCACGCCATTGAATGCGCAGGTCTCAAACACGACTTGCAGCCCATATTCCGCAGCTAGACGCTCGACCAAAACATCAAACTGCAAGGGCCCAACGGCACCAACAATGAGATCTGAACCAAAATGAGGCCGGAACAATTGGGTGACGCCTTCCTCAGCCAAGGATTCCAGCGCCTTTTTCAAATGCTTGGCTTTCAACGGGTCTTTCACAGAAGCGCGCCGCAAGATTTCTGGCGCAAAGTTCGGAATGCCTGCAAACTTCACTTGGCCGGTTTCTGACAAACTGTCCCCGACACGCAGCACGCCATGGTTTGGCACACCGATCACATCCCCTGCCCAAGCTTCGTCGGTGATCTCGCGATCTTGGCCAACGAACATAAGAGGTGCATGCACACCAATCTGTTTTCCCGATCCCGTCTTTAGGCGCATGCCGCGCTGAAACTTGCCTGAGGCCAACCTAACCATCGCGACACGGTCCCGGTGCGCCGGGTCCATATTGGCTTGGATCTTAAAAACAAAGCCGGTCACTTCATCCCGGTCCGCTTGGACTTGGGTTTCAACCCCTTTGTCCAAGGCCTTTTGGTCGCGTGGCGAAGGGGCATAATCGCGCAGACCATCCAGCAATTCACGCACGCCAAATTGACGCAGGGCGGAGCCAAAAAAGACCGGTGTCATGTGGCCTTCGCGGTAGGATTCAAGGTCAAATGCTGGATATCCACCTTGGACCAACTCAGCTGACCCACGCAATTCATCCATCTCGGCTTGGCTCAAGACCTCGGCAATTGAATTCGATGCCAAGTCGATCTCGTCGTGGACCAAAGGTCCTGAGTCGCCAATTTGCGGGCGGCGGAACACCGTAAAGCGATCATTCCGCAAATCTACCATACCGCGGAAACGATTGCCTGAACCTTGGGGCCAAAAGATGGGGGCTGGATCAAGGGCCAATTTCGAAGCTACCTCATCCAATAACTCCATCGGATCTTGGGCTTCGCGGTCCATCTTATTGATGAAGGTCAGAATGGGAATGTCTCTCAGCCGACAGACCTCAAACAATTTCAAAGTCTGTGGCTCAATCCCCTTCGCGGCGTCGAGCACCATCACCGCAGAGTCCGCGGCCGTCAGCGTACGATAGGTATCTTCAGAAAAGTCTTCATGGCCCGGGGTATCCAAGAGATTGATGATGCAATCATCATGCTCAAACGTCATAACCGAGGCAGAAACCGAGATGCCGCGCTCACGTTCAATCTTCATCCAGTCGGAACGCGTCCGGCGCTGTTCGCCGCGAGCGCGCACAGCACCTGCAGCGCGAATAGCCCCACCCATCAACAAAAGATTTTCCGTAAGCGTGGTTTTACCGGCGTCAGGGTGAGAGATAATAGCAAAGGTACGACGGCGCTTAACTTCGCGCGCGAGTTCGGCTGACATGATCGAGGCCTGACTAAGACGAATGGACAAATTGGGAAGCGGCTCGAAAGTTCAAGCCCTTGTGGCCCTCGTTTAGCTGAGGCCTCACCACAATTAAAGGCTTTAGAGCAATGCCGGCCCGATCTTCACCTTAAGCTGCGACGGATTGCCAGACAGAGGTATTGATGATGGCTGAGGTCAATCGTCCAGCATCTTGTTGCGCTTTAAGACTGCCCAAAGTAGCCAACGAAACCGTCGCCAAACGGAAACCGACTTCTTGCGGTCGTTTGCATTTGGGGGGTGCGATAAACAGAATCGCGTTGGCGCTGCTGCGGCTAGCGATTAACCAAGCCAATGCGGCGGCCTTTTGCGCAGACTCTGCTGCTAGGTTCGGAATATCCATAATAGCCGTCTGAACGGCCAAGATAGAATCGTTCAGCGTGTAGTGCGCGACTGCGGAAGACGGGATGCCAGCGTTGATCGCAACGTCAGCGTTGCCGGTTAGCGTCAAAACACGGTCATTGAACAGAAAAAGCATACGAACCTCTCCAATCGAGGGCTCAAGCATAACGAACTTGTGTTAATAATCATTCCACACGTTCGACGAGAAAGCTTCGGCCTAACTTGTCCTCAATCTCAACAATCCAAACATCTTGATCCTGGGATGCACGCTTAGACAAATAAGCATCGATGGAGGGTTCATCCGGCCCCGCCGTTTTGCCAGTCAAATCAAGATATAGGCGCTCCCCCGATCCATCGCGAGCTGGGACCAATAGACGCGCGGTGCCATCTAAACGCGCCACCTTAACCAAGACAGCACCCGCGGTATGGTCGCCTCGCCTAACAACAAAGCCTGCCGCGCCTTGGGTTTGCGCTGTGCGCAACAAGGCTTGAACCCAGATATCGCTGCGAAGATCGCTATTGCTCATAGCTTTGTTTGCACCTTGCTTAATCGATGTGAAAGAGAGGCTACTGTAGATTCAACGCATGATTTTGTTTCTTCGTGCCTTTTTTTGTCTAGCGGTCCTGATGCCGGTCACTAGTCACGCCCAAGTGAATGGACTGGAACGCAGTTATGCCGAACGTATGGCAATGCGCGCCATTGATGAACGCTGCCAGCTTCTGGAAAGCGGGCCTCGCCGCGCGTTAGCAGGCTTTACAGCGCAAGCGCGCGGCGCTGCTTTACGGTCCGGATCCAGCACCCAGCGGCTCGATATGATTGCTAATCAGGCCAAAACAGCTGCTGCAGCCAAGCCCTGTCGTGATCGGGCAATTCAAACTGAAGCTGCCCGTTTGATTGCAGCGCATAAAGGTTGGCGTGCGCAATTGACGGGGAGTTTTCCCGGTCTCGCGCGAAGCTGGAAGGTCGATCGAGGTGGTAAGGATATCTGGAGAGCCGTGCAGGACACAGGCGGAGCAACCCGGGCGGGGTTAATCGCCAGCGGCAATGGTTTGAGTTTTGCTATAGAGACACCTGATGTTGAAGCATCTGGTGCCCGGCTATTCCTGCGAGATCTATCAAAGCTTGGTCCGCCTCAGCCGAGCCGAGTGCTAGCGCCACCATTGCGCAATGGCACGACAATTCATGTCGCTGCTTCACGACGGCCAGCAGCCACGCGCGCGCGCGTGGAAACCAAGCCGAGAACTGGGACCTTGTTTGCCTTTTCAGACGCCACAACGAGGGCCGTGCTGAATGCCGATCCACGCGATACGTTTGAGATTGAGATCACCAGTCGCTCTGGCACCGTGACCCGCCTCATGGTCGAGGTTGGTGACCTAGTGGCTGCCTTTACTTTCGCCGCAGAGTTTTAGACTTTTGATTGCTCAAGATTTGCCAATGGCAAACCTACCTTCGCGGTTGTACCTTGGCCGAGTGTGCTTTCCAGCCAAAAGCGCCCACCTTGCAATTCCGTCAAACGCTTGACGACCGCTAAGCCCAACCCAGAGCTACGTACCACTCGACTATTGGCCCGGCTTTGATTTTCGCCCTGTGCCCAAGGTTGTCCAATCCGAGCAAGGTCCGCCGGGCTGATCCCTGCCCCATCGTCGGCAATTTCCAAAATGGCTTGGTTAGTCGTTTGATCAAGACGAATGCGAAGCGTTACCGTGCCATCTTTTGGCGTGAACTTAATCGCGTTGGACAGCAGATTGAATGCAATCTGGCGCATCGCGCGCGCATCGCCTCGTACGGTCACAGGTAGCCCAACTTCATGACGGATCTGCACGCCAGCCGAACGGGCCGCCCCACTCGACAAAGCAGTCGCCTCAAACAAAAATTGGTCAAGGCGGATTTCTTCCAAATGGACTTCATACCGACCAGCCTCGATTTTTGAGATGTCGAGCAGGTCAGAGACCAAGTCGAGCAAGTGGCTACCGCTGGTATGGATCAGCCCAGGGTAATCCTCATAGCCCTTTGGGAGAGGGCCAAAAATGCCTTCGCGCATCGTGTCAGCAAATCCCAAAATCGCATTGAGGGGCGTCCGGATTTCATGGCTCATCTCGGCCATAAATCTCGCCCGGTCTTGTGTTTCAGCTTTGGCAACACGGGTTTCGGCTTGAGCGGCATCACGGCTGTCTAACGCCTGCTTGGCCATCTCGCGTGCGGTCTGGCGTACCTTATGGATTACGCCCCCGACCCGAGCACAGATGGCCAAAGCCAAGGCCGAGGTTGTCCAGATCACCAAAAACTGTGGGATGAATGGAACCCAAGAACTTGCGCCAAAGTTGGGGCTAGCAGGTAAGAGTGGTGTTAGGACCAGCAAGGTCGCCATCGCACACAGGCTGGCGGAAATGCCAGTGACAAGCGTGACGCCTGCAGCCCCTGCTGCTAGCAGCGGCCAGATGACAGCGGCAAGAGCAAAGTCGGGGGTACCGCTCTCGAGGCTCCCCAAGCCTAAAGCCGCACCGGCCCAGAGGATGGGAATGATCGCCGCTTGGCGTGCTTGATTAATGTAAGAAGTGATTAGAAAAGCAGCGATGGTGCAAAAAGCCACACAAGACAGGCCAAAGATTAGACGCGGCTCCGCCAGCCAAATGGCATAAGCCAGAGTAAGCGCCGCGACGGCCGCGCTGCTGCCGCTGGCCCATTGCGCAGGGGTTATCGGTTGGTCCGATATGAACCAAGCCTTCTCGGTGCTTTGGGAATCAGCCAAAATGGGATGTTGCATCGTGTCCACGCCGGATTGTAACCGACGGGCTGTCGAAAGTCGCGTGAGTTCGCGTGAGAGGTGAAGTTTAGGTGTTTTGGCCGATCTTGGTTGCGATTTATTCAGACACCCTCTGCCATAACGTGTAAGTGAAGGTTGTGGGGTGCCTAAAGGAGATTGATATGAGCAAAAAGTGGCTCGCATGTGCCGTTGCGACACTGTTTGTCAGTGCAGGTCTGGCCATCAGTGTGGATGCCTCCGCCCAACAACGTCCCAAGGCCAGTGCGAAAAAAGTCAGCGCCAAGAAAGCCACGGTACGCAAGGCACCTGCCAAAAAAGCACCAATTGTGAAGGTTGCGCCTATCCCCACCGTAAAAGCGGGCCCAGTAGGCCTTGCCATCCCAGCCGGTGCTAACACGTTGGGCGCTCATGCTGCCCTTTATGCTTCTTATGCGGCCGACGTTGAAGCGCTGACCATCAGTTCCATCACCACAGGTCGCGCCCTTACTTTGTCCACAGAACGTATCGCGCGCCACCTAAATTCAGATCGGCTAGCGCTTGGCGTCGTTGCTTATGGGGCTGCTTGGGCCGCCACACAGGACGAGTTTGTGAATGAAGTGCGCAAATTGGAAGCCCGGTTAGGTCGCGATGCTTTGATCACCAAGTTGCGCAGCGAGATCGCCTTTGCACGCAGCATTCCAGGGGGAGAGCAAGCGGCCCTTATCGCTGCGCGCGCTATTCTGGCCGATGCGGCTAAAATCCAAGAGGAAGGCGATGCTTTCAAGCAAGCAGCCTATGATTGGCAAAAATATGCTTGGGCCAAAGCAAGCACAGCAGATTCAAAGGCGAGAAATGCTGCTCTGCGCACCTTGGTCGCCCCGGTTCCATCACCAGAAGCGGCGATCACCTTGTCGGCCTTGCCCGAGGCCAGTGTCTCGCCTCAAACCACACTTGCCCGCGCCACTTCCATCCAACGCATTGTGCGCTTGTCTAATCAAACGTCACGTGATGGCGTGACCTTGGCAGAGCCCATTCGCGCTTGGTCGCCAATTGATCGTATGGTGTCGCTTGCAGCTTTGTCTGCCATTGGCGGCCCTGTTGACCGCAAAGAAGACACCGAGGCATTAATGCGCGATCCCCGCCTTGTAAGCTGTGTGAACTCCTCGCGCTTGAACATGCAAATGTGCAATGCAGCCACAAAACAGCCCTATGAGCGTTCCTTTTGCTTGGCTGAACATCCTTTAGGGGAAATCGCCAAATGTATGGCCAAAAGCGTTCGCTAGTTAAACCATGAGCGATTCACGGCTCGAAGAGCTCATCGAAGAATTCTCCTTTCTAGACGATTGGGAGGAGCGCTATCGCTATGTGATCGACCTTGGCCGCGCGCTGCCCCCGTTGGCCGAAACTGAGCGGGTTGAGATTGCAAAAGTGCGTGGATGTGCCAGCCAAGTTTGGCTCGTTTCTGCCACTGCGCCAGAGACTGGCGTGGTTGAGTTTAGAGGCCAGTCAGATGCGGCCATCGTCCAAGGCCTGTTGGCGATTTTGGTTCGGTTGTATTCAGGACGGACTCCAGCTGAGATTCTGGCACTCGACGCGCAAAAAGCTTTTCAAGCGTTGGGCTTAGGCGACGCGCTAACGCCACAGCGCTCCAATGGTCTCAAGGCCATGGCCCAGCGCATGCACGACGTGGCCCGCGATGCCTTGGCCGGATCGCAGGCTTAAGCGGCCTCACGATCCATCAATAGACGCGGGGCTGGTGCCGCCCGCAAGGCTGCCTCAAGCTGGTCCAACATGTCATCGACTTTTGGATCATCCCGTCGATCCTCGATCAAATGGCACGCATAGGCAACCGTGGAACGATCGCGCCCAAATGCCACTGCAACCCGGTGCAGGCTCATGCCAAAAGCAACATGGGTCAAATACATTGCGACTTGGCGTGCAAAGGCGTGTTGGGCTGTCCCGCGAACCGGTACCAACAAATCGGCCTTTATCCCAAAAGCAAAGGCAGCGGCATCACAGGCAAAGCGGGCCCGTGCGCAATCCAACTGGTATTTCTCGTCTGGCTTCATATCTGTCCCACCTCGGTCGATGTGCCAAGAATTGCATGTGCCGAGACAGGTGAGGATGAACGAGAAACTATCCCCCCGTCAGCCTGTCCAAGCCGACAGGGTGGATCAGCCTCAAGCAGACTTGGTGGCGGGTTGGAATGCGCGATAGCCGACGAACAGAATCGTCAACATAATCACTTCAATCACCATAGGGGCTGGGGCAGTTGGGGCCATACCGTCGAGTGCTAGGCTGACAAAACGCCCGGTCAAAGCAAGGCCAATCATAACCATCGGCACTAACAGCGCATCCGCCCGCATTTTCCAAGCGCCATAGAGTGCAAACAAGGATGCCCCAACGAAGAAGCCTGTAAAGTCTGCTCGAATGGTAGCGAGGCCTTGCGTGCCGACAGGCGATAAGAAGAAGGCCGCTGCCAATTTGGCAGGCTGCAGCAAAAAGCCAAGACCGATGACGAGATTAAAAAGGCTCAAGATAAGGACTAAGCCGCGCGCAATTGTTTTCATTTGTTTCTCTCCCTGAACGCAGGCAGACCTAACCGGAATGAAGACGTTTGCAAAGGTCGGGCGCTATGGGCGGCACGCACACGGCGCCAAATCGCCATTCAGAAGCGCTTGCCGCCTAGGGTTTAAAAACCATCAGATAGAGAATGATCAATAAGGGTATGGTCGCGATCAGGCCGATGGTTATCCACCACCTCGCATCGCGCCAATAACTATCGGGGATGTCCCCCGTTTCCGCAAAAAGCTTTGCCGCCCGGTGCTGTCGGATTTGGAGCGGGATCAAGAAAATCATCCAAAGTAGGCCGGCCACAATGAACCAGACGACGCTCCAACTGAGCCACGAGACCTCAAAGAGTGGCCACTGCCCCATCAATGATATCCCAATGCCCCCTACTAGTGTCAGCACGATACCGGGTAGGGTAAACAACCAGTCGGCAATGATCACGGCGCGATTGGCAAACGCAATCTGTTTGGCATCCTTGGTCATGTCGGCCAAGACTTTCCAAAACGCCGTGATCGTGATGTTGCCGGCCAAAAGGATCACGCCCAAAATATGTGCGTAAGTGAGGGCTTGGTAGAGGGTGGGGTTCAAAGTTGTTCTTCCACGAGGGGTGCGATTTGGCAGATGCTGCTTGGTTAAACACCCACGTGGCAAACGCAAGCGCTAGCGTCAACAACGATCCGTTTCCGCTTAGGCGCCCTTCTAAAGCCAAACAAAAAGCGCGGCCCGTTGCCGGACCGCGCTCCTTAGATTTGGTAGTTGGCAAACGGACTTCTTAGAAGTCCATGTCACCCATGCCGCCCATGCCACCTGGCATGCCGCCTGGTGCGCCGCCAGCGCTCTTCTTAGGCGCTTCAGCAATGGTGGCTTCAGTGGTGATCAACAAGGACGCAACCGAAGCTGCGTCTTGCAATGCAGTACGCACGACCTTTACTGGGTCGATGATGCCGGCAACGATCATGTCGACATATTCTTCGGTTTGGGCATTGAAGCCGAAGGATACAGTGTCGTTCTCGAGGATTTTGCCGACCACGATCGAACCTTCGACGCCTGCATTTTCCACGATCTGACGGATCGGGGCTTGCAGAGCCTTACGCACGATATTGACGCCTGCTTCTTCGTCGTCATTGATGCCTTTAACTGTGATGGCACGTGAAGCGCGCAAAAGCGCACAGCCACCACCGGCAACAATGCCTTCTTCCACAGCTGCGCGCGTTGCGTTCAGCGCGTCATCCACGCGGTCCTTACGCTCTTTCACTTCAACTTCGGTTGAGCCACCGACTTTAATCACGGCAACACCGCCAGCCAGTTTGGCCAAACGTTCTTGCAGCTTTTCACGGTCGTAGTCAGAGGTGGTTTCTTCGACTTGACGCTTGATTTGCGCGATGCGGCTTTCGATGTCAGCCTTTTCACCAATGCCATCCACGATGGTGGTGTTTTCTTTGGTGATGGTGACCTTCTTGGCGCGACCCAACATCTCGATGGAAACGGTTTCCAACTTGATGCCCAAGTCTTCGGAGATCACTTGACCGCCGGTCAAGATCGCGAGGTCTTCCAACATAGCTTTACGACGGTCGCCGAAGCCAGGAGCCTTTACCGCAGCAACCTTCAAGCCACCGCGCAGTTTGTTGACCACCAAAGTCGCCAAGGCTTCGCCTTCAACGTCTTCTGCGATGATCAAGAGTGGACGGCCGGATTGGACCACAGCCTCGAGGACTGGCAACATAGGCTGCAAGCTCGACAGCTTCTTTTCGTGGATCAAGATCAGAGGATCGTCGAGAGAGACTTCCATCTTGTCTGCGTTGGTGATGAAGTATGGCGACAAGTAGCCGCGGTCGAACTGCATGCCTTCCACGACGTCCAATTCGGACTCGAGGCTCTTAGCTTCTTCAACGGTGATGACGCCTTCATTGCCGACTTTGCTCATGGCTTCAGCAATCATTCTGCCGATTTCTGCTTCGCCATTGGCCGAGATGGTGCCGACTTGTTCGATTTCAGAGTTCGACGAAACCTTCTTGGCCGAAGCCTTCAGACCTGCAACCACTTCGGTCACAGCTTTGTCGATGCCGCGCTTCAGATCCATCGGGTTACGGCCCGAGGATACAGCCTTCATGCCTTCGCGAACGATGGCTTGAGCCAGTACGGTTGCGGTGGTGGTGCCGTCGCCAGCGGTGTCATTGGTCTTCGAAGCCACTTCGCGCAGCATTTGTGCGCCCATGTTCTGGAACTTATCTTCCAGTTCGATTTCCTTCGCGACCGAAACGCCGTCTTTGGTGGTGCGCGGTGCGCCAAAGGACTTTTCGATCACCACGTTGCGGCCCTTAGGACCCAAAGTGACTTTTACAGCATTTGCCAAGATATCAACGCCCTGAAGCATGCGGTCGCGTGCGTCAGAACCAAACAATACGATTTTTGCAGCCATGATAGGTGCCTTTCAGAATTTAAAGAGGAGGAAGATTTAGGATTCGAGGACGCCCATGACGTCGCTTTCCTTCATGATCAGAAGGTCATCGCCGTCGATCTTCACTTCCGTGCCAGACCATTTGCCGAAAAGGATGCGATCGCCGACTTTCAAGTCCATATCGATGCGCTCGCCATCTTCGTCGCGGGCACCAGGGCCAACCGCAACGACTTCGCCTTCTTGTGGCTTTTCTTTAGCGGTATCCGGGATAATGATCCCACCTTTGGTTTTGGTTTCTTCTTCAACGCGCTTTACCAGCACGCGATCGCCAAGCGGACGAAATGCCATTTGACTTGCTCCCTTTGAGGATTGTCAGGTTTCAGAAAATGAGTGTCGACTAATCGGACAGGAGGCGTGCTTTAGCACTCACCTTGCCCGACTGCTAACACAGGGTGCAGGTAGGGATGACCTCTCTGCCTGTCAACAGGTAGCGGATCAAAAAAAGTGCAGACAGCTTGGCTTGATTGCAGCCCTAGGCGCGAGGTTGAAAGCGCGGCACCCCTGCCCGCCAAAGTGTGAAGGCGTATTCGTCAGCCGATTTTGAATCGATCTGTTCGCGGGTTGAGCCCATGCCATGGCCTTCATCAAACGTGACACGCATGATCACAGGCTTTTTCTGCTTCGGCAGAGCTTGAAGGCGCGCAGCGAGCTTTCCACCATGAAAAGGTGCAACGCGTGGATCGGTAATGCCAGTGATGACCATCACCGCAGGATAGGCGACATCGTCCTTTACATTAATATAAGTGTCCATCGCAACTAAATTCCGATAATCTTCTGCCACCGAGGGATTGCCGAATTCTGGGAAATTGCCCGGTCCATTCTGCTCTACTTCGGTTCGGGAACTATTCACCCAGCCCACATCGCAAATAACACCTGCGAACAGGTCTGGTCGCGTTGTCATCGCGCGACCAACAGCAATTCCCCCTGCAGATGTGCCGTTAATCGTCAGCTTCGACGGACTGGTTAGACCACGTGCGATCATATCCTCGCAACAGGCGATATAATCGTTCCAAGTGTTCGACTTGGTGGCCTTCTTGCCTGCCTCATACCAAGGCCGGCCAAAATCACCTCCGCCGCGCACGCTGGCAAACATAAAGATCCCACCCTGCTCCATCATGGCCAGCATGCGCAGATTGAGGAAAGGCGTGTTGGAAATTTGATAGGCACCGTAAGCATCGGCCAAGCAGGGGGCAGGGCCACGTTTGGTCGCATTCTTGGCTGATATGACCACATAGGGGATTTGCGTGCCGTCCTTAGCCTTAGCCAAATAGCCTTTGCTCTCGAATAGCGAGAGGTCAACGTCGGGCTTTGGCGACAAACCTGTATTCGAGAAGCGATTGGTTTCTGGGTTGTAATTCCAGATGCTATTGGGCTGAAGCCAACCTCCTAAAAGCACATCAAGGCCTGGTCGGGTTGTACTGCCAAACAGCCCATAGATCCCCGCATCAAACGGCATGGTTACGTCAGTTAGCGCGCCATCTTTGCCAAGTCGTCGCAGCCGTTGCGGACCTCCATCCATAATCTGGATATAGAGCCCATCAGAGGCAGCGCCTATGCTTTCAATCGGGTTTTGGCTAGCAGGCACGACTTCTGTTGCGCTAGGCAAACTGGGGGCGGTAAGGTTAAGCGCCACCACCCGACCCAGTGGACTATCCTTCTCGGATATAAGGTAGAGTGTCGAGCCTGAGAGCGCGTAGCCTGTGATCTTGTCAGCTTGGGCGCAAATCTTTGTCCAAGCAGGGCTGCCCTGCACGATCCCATCAAGTGTGGCGCTCCAAATGCTAACTTCGCGACGAACCCCATCAATGCCAAGCAAAAGCGCAAATTTCGAATCCTCACTCGGGAAGACGATTGGAACTTCAACTTCGGTCAGGTCTGCAACTGGGTTGAGGCCAAAGGTCGCGATCTTTAGATCGTCCTTTGTATCTTGGCCCAATTTGTGGAGCCAACAGACCGACTTCATAAAGTATTCTGGCGTGCCGGGCACCGACTTGTCCGACAAGCGATTGATAAAGAAACCAGTCGAATCAGGTAGCCATAGTGCGGGTCCAAATAAGGCGCGCTTAAATATTGCACCCAATACGGTTCCATCAGCCACGCTTAAGATACGCCCAACCGATTCTTCTGATCCAGCCGGTGAAGAACCATAGACCACGTACTTGCCATCCGGCGAAGCCCGCCACCAGTCGAGCGAGATATGGACCCCGTCCTCACCCTTCAGTGTGTTCGGATCAAATAGAACGCGACGTTTTCCGTCCGGGCCCTGAACCTCTAGGCGGACACTGCTGGCTCCCACTGGGCGCACCGTTAGGAACAAATGATCGCCTGCCCGCTGAATATCACGCACAGCCTCGGTGCCACCTGAAAGACTCGCAACACGTTTCTCAAGAGCCGCGCGTCCAGGAATCGCATCTAAAACATGCCGGGCATAGGCCCCCTGCCCTTTGGCATAAGGCACCCACTCAGGATCTTTGGGGTTTTCCATCCAACGGTAGGGGTCGGTTGTGGTAATGCCAAAACGGCTCATCACAACCGGTTCGACACGAGCGACTGGAGGCCGAATAGCTGCAAAGGCCGGCTGAAATCCGACGAGTCCTGCGCCCGCCACTGCGCCTGCGCCTGCAAGCAGTTTCCGCCTTGTCGTCATAATCCACCCCACTCATAAAAAGCCGACTCTCGCCAGCAGCCATCAAAAAATCACAAGAACGCTACTATCCGGATCTCGATCTCGTCAATCAAAAACAAGGCTTCGGCAAACCCTAATTTCAACTGTTGCCAAACTTGGCGCGTCCGATGACATTGCGCGGCCAAACCCCTATCTGCAGGCCATGACCGACACACCTCTCACCCTCGTCAAAGCTTGGACCGCTGCTCGAAAGCGCTTAGAAGCAGCCAACATCGACACCCCAGTAATCGATGCCCGTATTTTGTTGCTCGCCGCGACAGAGACGGACCGCGCCACCTTGATAAGCGACCCTCAGCGCCCGCTGACTCCAGACGCGGCTTTAAAATTTGAGACCTTTGTGCAACGGCGCGAACAACGCGAACCTGCTGCCCATATTGTCGGCACAAAGGGCTTTTGGACGCTTGACCTCATCAGCGACCGCCGCGGCCTCGTGCCACGCCCTGAAACCGAAGTTATTGTCGATCTGATCTTAAAGGCCCACGCAGTCGATGTGCCCAATCGGGTGCTAGACCTTGGCGTGGGTTCTGGAACGATTCTGTTGGCACTTCTGGCTGAGCGCAAAAGCTGGACCGGGGTTGGCATTGACCAATCCGAGGACGCACTGGCGCTTGCCGCCGAAAATGCAACCCATATTGGTTTGGCCGACCGGGTGGATTTGCGCTTAGGCGATTGGCATCAAGGCTTAGACGAACGCTTTGATATTGTTGTCTCCAATCCCCCCTATATCCCCTCGGCCGTGATCGACACCCTACAAGATGAAGTGCGCTTGCACGATCCGCGCTTGGCCCTCGATGGCGGAGAAGATGGTCTAGATCCCTATCGAATTCTGTTTGCTGCCTTGCCGGAAGTTCTAAAGCCTTCAGGTGTATTTGCTTTTGAGTTCGGGATAGACCAAGCAGAGGCAGTAATGGCGCTTGCCCAATCCGTCCCAAGTCTGATTAACCTGCGCGTGATCAAGGACTTATCTGACATTGACCGTGTCATTTTTGGGACCCTCGCCTAAGCGTCATGGTTTCCCTTACGGATTTGTGACAAAGCACGTAAATTCAAATCAAAAAAAGCCTTTACAGATATTCATTCCAGTCGCACACTTTCCCTGTCTGAAGCGGATCCACCCAAAAAGGACCGCACGGACAAGGGAGGACAATATGGCTAGAAAAGCATTGCTCAACGGGGCCAGTGCCCTGTTGGCTGTTATCATGACGACAGGCGCGGCTCAGGCATTCGCACAAACCACCACATCAGACGAAGCTCCAAAGAAGGAAATCGAAATTATTGTGGTAACTGGTTCCTTCATTCGGGGAACTTCAGAAAGCGCTTCATTACCTGTGAATGTGATCAGCTCGGCTGATCTAGCGAAAGCGGGCACGCCCAGCACGGTCGAGTTAATCAAGCTCCTCAACGTCTCAAGCGGGGTACAAGGTGATACTAACCAGTTTGATGCTCGCGCTCAAGGCAATGAAGGTGCAGGTTCAGTCAATTTACGCGGCATTGGCCCTGAGCGGACACTGGTGCTGTTGAATGGTCGCCGCATGGCCTACAACCCATTTGGCTTGGTCGGAACGGTTGTTGATACCAATTTGATCCCATCGGCTGCGATTGGCCGGGTAGAAGTTCTTAAAGACGGTGCGGCTGCGACTTACGGTTCGGACGCTGTTGCTGGCGTGGTCAATTTCATAACGCGCACCAATTTCGAAGGTTTTGAAGTCGGTGGCGACTATAAGGCCATTGACGGTTCAGACGGCAATTACACAGTGGCAGCCTCTTGGGGCCACCAAACTGATCGGGCCAAACTATTTGTCTCGCTCGGCGTCCAAGTGAAAACAGAGCTTCCGATTACAGCTCGCGATTGGGCGAATCTGGATTATCTCTCCAACCCAGAAGGTGGCTGGTCTGCCGCAGGCAACCCCGGCACTTATATTGCGATTGGGGCAACAGGGGCACCTGTCGGCGCACCAACCCGCGAGCCAAATTGCGGCCCCCTTGGCGGCTTTGCTGGCTTCAGCGCCACAACGCCTGTGTGCTTCTTCCACTTTACCCCTTACGACAACATCGTGGAAAAAGAAGAGCGGTCGCAATTGTTTGCAAGCGCAGATGTGGATATCAATGAAAACCACACGCTGCATGCAGAACTTCTGATCTCCAACACCAATACGCCAGAATGGAAGACGTCGCCGAGCTACGCCTTCCTGCAAGCGCCGTCAGCACAAGCCCTTCCCGCAGTTTCAGGCCTGCCTGGACGCTTCTTTGTGCCTGTCACAAACCCTGGCTATGTCGACCTATTAGCTAAGAACCCCGGGCTGTTCCCTGCCAGCACGATTGGCGTGAACATGCTGGCTTATCGGCCATTCAGCTATGGCGGCAATCCCAAATTCACCCCAGATGATCCTCGCGGTGGCTCGCAAGGTGAACGTAGCTTCGAAGCCGTGCGCGTCTCTGTTGGGATGAAAGGCAAGCTTACCAACACGGTCAATTATGACGTCAATTTGGCTGCGATGGATGATACCGGTATCCGCACCGGCTATGACGTTCTGGTCAACCGTTTCCAACTCGCGCTTCGTGGCTTGGGTGGTGCCAATTGTAACGTTGCAGCCAATACGCCAGGGGCCAATGGCTGTCAGTGGTTCAGCCCATTTGGAACTGCAATCCCCGGCAACTCCATTACTGGCGTCGCCAATCCGCAATATAATCCAGCCTTGGGCGCTGCAAACGCGGCCCTAGTGGAGTGGTTCTACCCAGAAGTGCGCACCAAACAGACCTCAAGCTTGGTTGTGTTTGATGCGGTCATCGATGGTGAGACAAGCTTCAAACTGGGCGATGGACCAATCGGTTGGGCTTTTGGCTATCAGTATCGGAAGAACTCCTTCCGCTCTGATTTCTCCAAGTTCTCTGACCTAACCCAACAGCCTTGCGTCTCCTCGCCTGACTTCAACAATAACACCTGTGCAGCCGTTACCGGCCCAACTGTGTTCTTGTCTGGGTCCTATCCAGCTAATGTTAGTGCAGACGTTAATGCGGCGTTCTTTGAACTCCGCTTGCCCTTCACCAGCAGTTTTGAAGCTCAACTCGCAGGTCGGTATGAAGATTTTGGCGGGGCTGTTGGCTCTACCTTCAATCCAAAGCTGTCAGCGAAATGGCAAGTCACGGATGCGTTTGCAGTGCGTGGATCGACCAGCACCACCTTCCGCGCCCCTTCAGTGTCCAACATCCAGCCAACCTCTGTAACAACGCTACAGAGCATTTTGGGTACTTTCCGGGCGGTGGATATCTTCGGCAATCCGAACTTGGACCCAGAAACCGCGACCACCTACAATGCAGGTGCGCTCCTAAACACCGGAAACTTCAAAGCATCCATCGACTATTGGCGCTTTGACTTTGACAACCCAATCGTCAGCGAGCCAATTGCAGGCCTTGTGTCGACACTGTTCCCGACAACCGGTGCTGGTAATTGTGGCAATCCAACCTTTGCCGCGATCCAAGCAAAGTTCACCTTCAGTGGCGGCGTTTGCAACTCAGCTAACATCTCTCGCCTCAACACCACGGTGATCAACGGCTCTGCTGTTCTCACCGACGGGGTGGACATCAGTGTTGATTACACCTTCAAAGATTTGCTGGGGGGCGATTTGAGGCTGGGCTTGGATGCCACTTACACCATGAGCTATGACGTAGACGCTCTCGCTATTGGTGGTGTCCCGGTTGCGCCCGCATTAGATGCTTTGGGTAAGTTGAACTTCCAAACAACGGCTTATCCTCTGCCGCAGTACAAGGGCACCCTTTATGGCCTTTATGAAACCGGTGGCCATTCGCTGCGTCTCGCGATGAACTTCATCGATGAGTATGAAGACCAACGTACCGCTCCCTTCTCGCCCAGCTTGAACTATAGCACTGTTGCTGGTGTCACGGCTTCAGTCACAACGGGCAAAACGATTGAGGCTTGGCAATCGTTCGACCTGACCTATCGTTGGGCGATGGAAAATGATCTGACCTTTACGTTTGGGATTGAGAACATCATGGACAAAGACCCAAGCTTTGCCCGTTTGGAGCTCAATTACGACCCATTCACCGGCAGCCCCTTGGGGCGGACGTATAAGATCGGTCTGAAGAAAGCCTTCGGCGGTCCAAAGTAAGCATAGACCTTATCCCACTTGTCGCGGCCCGATCTTCCTAAGGTCGGGCCGTTTGCTTTGGCTTAAATGAGATAAACAGAATTAGGCCTTTTCAAGTGAGGCTAATCAAGCTATGGGATATTTCGTCCGTGGTGCGGCCCAAAGGGGGGCTTGCGTATGGAAACGACACACCATCAACTCTAGCCCAAACCTTTAATCCACCTTCGCTGTTATCTTGGCCGTTGGTCTCGATTTTGGCGGCATGCAAATTTAGGCTTGTGGAATCAGGGAAATGATCGTGTGAATACAGACTGTCCGTGAGACGTTGAAATCCATTTCGGGATTAGGTGTTCGCGATAGCTGTTTTTGGAGCGGGTTGTGCAAGGTCACGGATCAATTGCACGAAAACCACGCTCTCTTTTTTAAATCTTTGCGTGTCAGACCTCTTTTAGAAGCAGTCACGCAAAATCCATGAAGCTAGCTTGCAGGCTTGCTCATGGCATTAATTGGCCAAACCACAGCCAGGAAACAAACAGGGCTTGCATGATGAAGCGGCAACGCGGTCGGGGACGTAATCCGGGCCAAAAACCACAGAATAACAATCCAAATCGCGCTTATGAGTCGAACGGACCCGATATTAAGGTCCGTGGGTCAGCTCAGACAGTGTTTGAGAAATACCAACAGCTCGCCCGCGACGCCAATTCTTCTGGCGACCGGGTCTTAGGCGAAAACTATTTGCAGCATGCGGAACATTATTTCCGCGTCTTGCGCGCCATGCAGCCAACCTTTGTGCCGCGAACTGAAATGATGATTGCGGGCTATGAAGATGAATCCGATGATGGCGACGAGACAAACGAAGCTTTGGAAGGCACAGAGGGCGATGGCAATGAAGGTGGCGAAGGCGCGCCTCAACCTGAATTCAACCCTAACCGTCCACCCCGTGAGAACCGCTTCGACCAAAATCGTGGCGAAGGCCGTAATGAACCTCGTGGCGAGGGTGAGGAAGACCGCTTTGGTCGCCGTCGCCGCCGCCGCCGAGACCGCTTCGGCAATGAGCTGCCTTATCAGGCCAATGGCGGTGGCGAAGAGGGCCAAGCTGAAAATGGTCGCGCACCTCGTCAGGATAACCGTGGCGAAGCAGTTGCTGAACCTGCTTTCAATGGCACCAGCGAAACCTATAGCCGCCCATTAAGCGCGCCACCGAGTGAATTCGCTGAGCCTACGAGCTTTAGCGAACCGCAAGAAATCGTCGCCGCTTCTGAAACCGCACCCGCGCGTGAACGTCGCCCACGCCCACCGCGTGCACCACGGCCGCCACGTGAAGCCAAGGGTGAAGATTCAGGCTTTGGCGGGGAATTGCCAGCCTTCCTGACGGCCCCCGTGCCGACGCCGACGGCGGACTAAGCTGAGCGGCTTTTTCTCGTAATTTGAAGGGCGACAAAGCTATGGCTTTGTCGCCTTTTTTTATTTTTGCCAATCCTGAAAATCGTGTGGCTCGCGATCCGCCTTGCCGAGCTGACAGGCGTGCCATTCTTGGTGGAAGTTCAGCTGCTCACAGCCTATGTCCTCACCAACCCGGCTTGGCAGACTTTTGCAAAAAGCTTGTTTGGAGTGAGATGATGAAGTTTTCGATGCAGCCTTTGCGAGCGGCCTTGGCCTTAGGTTTTGTGGTGACAACCGGTCTGGTTTCAGGCTGCGACATCAATGCAACAGTCGATTTTTCAGATGAAAAGAGTGGGACGTTTGCCCTTAAGAACCCCGTCATTCGCACCCCGATGGCAGGGCGTCCAACGGCTGGATATTTCGACTTTAACTATAATTACAAGGTCCCAGATCGGATCCTTTCGGTCGCGTCACCCGCATTCAAACGCGTTGAAATGCACGACAGTGTAACAGAAGGCGGGATGAAGAAAATGGTCAAGCTGGATACGCTTGATCTACCGGCCAAAAGCTCGATCAAATTTGCGCCCGGCGGAAAACATCTCATGCTGTTCGAGCCTACAAAAGAGATCAAAGCTGGGGAGCTGATCAATGTTACCTTCGACTTTGCCGAACGGGAACCCATCGACGTCTTATTTGAAGTGAAAGACGTTGTTCCAGTTGCGGACGCAGACAGCCCACCTGAAACCCTGGATCATAACAAGATGGATCATGGCACCATAAACCACGACGGGAAAAAGCCTTGATCGCGCGCCCTGCGTGAGGGAGGGCATAAGGGTCTAGTCGGGGCGGGGCGACCTCGTTAAACCTATCCTAGTGACCATTCCACTTGACGCCCAGCCCAGCACCTTTGTCGACCGCGCTCCAATGGCGTGGCAGCCTTATTTGCGTCTGTCCCGCTTTGATCGCCCGATTGGGTTTTGGCTTTTGGCTTTGCCCTGCTTCATGGGGCAATTCTTGGGCCGCGCTGGGATCGGCTTTTCAATGCTCGATGCCGTCTTGATGGCTCTTTGGGTCATTGGCTCTATCGCCATGCGCGGGGCCGGCTGCAGTTTTAACGACCTCGTCGATCGCGATATTGATGCGCAAGTTGAGCGTACCGCTGGTAGGCCCCTGCCCGCCGGCCTCATCAGCGCCAAGCAAGCTTTGATCTGGACGCTCGCGCAATGCTTTGTGGGTCTTCTGGTTTTACTGGCCTTGCCCACACCCGCTCAGATTACCGCCCTGTGCGCTATCCCGATGGTGGCAGCCTACCCTTTCATGAAGCGCATCACTTGGTGGCCACAAGTCTGGCTGGGCCTCACCTTCAACTGGGGGGTTTTGGTGGGCTATGTCTCGGTAATGGGCAGCCTAGATGCGTCTGCGCTTGCGCTGTATGCGGCGTGCGTGGCGTGGACGATTGGCTATGACACCATTTATGCCCAGCAAGATTTAGAAGATGATGCGCTGGTGGGCGTGAAGTCCACGGCGCGCTTATTTGGCGATCACGCTAAGCGTTGGGTTGGCGGTTTTTATCTCGCCGCGGCGCTTTTGGCTGCTGTAGCATGCGTGATGCGCGATCAACCCCTCGCAAGCCTAATTGTTGGCCTATCCGGCGTGCTAGCCTTTGGCCTGCATCTTCTGGGCCAAGTCCGGCAAATTCCCGTCACCGGGCTAGCCAAAGACCCTTTAGCCCTATTTAAATCAAACAAGATGGCGGGGCTGATCTTGGTGGCCGGACTAATGGTGCAAGCCTTGGTCGGCTGGGCGCTGTCCTTGGGGGGATTGGGATGAGCGAAGCGTTGGCCGCTTTAGATCCGGTGATGGCACGCTTAGTCGCCACCCATGGCCCATGCCCGATCCCAACGCGTGAAAACCAAAGCGCTTACCAAAGCCTGTTTCGCGCCATCGTCTTTCAGCAATTGTCCGGCAAAGCGGCGGGAACGATTTTAGGCCGGGTGCTGACCCTATGCGGCGACCCTGACGCAGCCCCAGACCCCGCCCATTTCCTTAGCCATTCCGACGAGGACTTGCGCGCCTGTGGCCTGTCGCGGCAAAAATTGGCAGCCTTGCGAGATCTTTCTACCAAGCGGCTTGAGGGCATTGTGCCTGATAGCGGAGAAATCGACCATCTGCCCGACGAGGAGATTATCTCCCGCCTCACCGCTGTCCGTGGTGTCGGCCAGTGGACGGTGGAAATGTATCTGATGTTCACTTTGGGTCGGCCAGACGTGTGGCCGGTGGATGATCTGGGCGTACGTAAGGGTTGGATGATTGCCCATGGCTTGCCAGAGATGCCAAAGCCAAAGCCCTTTAAAACCATGGCAGACCATTTGCGCCCTTACCGAACCCAAGTGGCTTGGTATTGCTGGCGCGCGGTAGATACGGTGACGCCGGATGCGTAGGGGTTGGTTCACAGCACTACTCGCCTTAGGCCTAACGGCCTGCGCGGGCCTGCCAGCCCCACAAGTCTTGCCGCCCGGACAGGCTCTGGTTGGTAAATGGGACAATCAAGCCCAGATCAAGGCAGCCCCAGCCGAACTATTGCGCGCGCCTGCCGCAGGAAACGCCTATCCTTGGGTGGACGCTCAAAGTGCACAATTTTTCGAGGTCCGCGTCCCAAAGGTCGCAGGGCCAAAGGATCAAGCGATTTACCTGATCTGGCGCAGCGGCAACGAAATGGGTCCAATCAGCCGCCAACGCTTGTGGGTGTTTCGCCCCCAAGCCAACGGCCACACTTTGATGGACTTTTACGCCTTCAAAAACCCCGAAGCTTTCGCGACCGAAGGACAAGGCTCTGCAGCCTTCCAAACTTTGACGCTAGAGGACCTAACCGCCTATGGCCCCGCCTGCAGCTTGCCGGTGGTTAAGACGACAATGGGGTGGACGGCATCCATCCCCGCAACGTGTTCGATCACCGCCCGGTCGGGGCGCAAAATGACCCTGTCTGCCAACCTAAGCTTGGACGCGGATCGCTTTAGCTATCAAGAACATGGCGTGCTGGAGACTGGGGCCTTTGCCTTTAAGGTGCCCGGCGGCCCCGCCTATCAATTCAACAAAAAAGGACCTGCCTCATGACCCTACTCATTCTCGGACTAATCCTTTTCCTAGGCTCGCATGCCTTCGTGCGTTTTCGTGGGCCGCGGGATCAAGTGGCAAGTAAATTGGGTGCCCAACCTTATCGCGGGGTATTCTCACTGATCAGCTTGGCAGGCTTTGTGCTGTTGATTTACGGCTATGGCCAGTATCGTGCCGCGGGGATGATCCCCATCTGGACCCCTCCGGCTTTCTTGAGCCACATCACCCTTTTGCTCATGCTGCCGGTCATGATCTTTTTGGTTGCAGCCTATTCGCCTGGGAAGATCAAAGCAGCCGTCGTCCATCCCATGTTGGCAGCTGTCAAGATCTGGGCCTTGGCGCACCTTTTGGCCAATGGAGATTTGGGCTCGATGCTGCTGTTCGGCAGCTTCTTTGCGTGGGCCCTGTTTGCTCGCATTCGCCTCGGCAAAGCCGAGCGTGTGTCTGTGCCGATGGGGACAGGGGATTGGATTGCGATCGGGGGCGGGGCAGCAGTTTGGATCGCCTTTATCGCTGGTCTACACAAAATGCTAATCGGCGTGAGCGTCTTTGGTTAAGCTATGGCTGCACCCACAATAGATCCCAAAACAATCTTTACGCCAGACGAATGGGAAGGCTTGCGCCAGCGCAATGACTGGATCGGCTTGGGGCTTGTCCCACATGCATGGGCGCTGATTGGCTTGGCCGTCGCGCTTTTTGCTTGGGCACCCAACCCTGTGACGTGGCTGCTTGCTGTCATGGTGGTGGGCGCACGCCAATTGGGCTTAGCAATCTTGATGCATGAGGCCGCCCATGGTGGCCTCAGCACCAATCAGAAGCTGAATGATTTTGTCGGTCATTGGCTGTGTGGTGCCCCAGTCGGGGCATCCCTTTATCGTTATCGACCCTATCATCTCTCACACCATCGCAATACCCAACAAAGCGACGATCCAGACTTGGGCCTTGCAGCCCATTTTCCAATCAGCAAGAAGAGCTATCAGCGCAAGTTAATCCGGGATTTGACTGGGCAGACGTTTTTCAAACAAACCCTTCGGCCTCTATTGGGCTTTCTGCGCGCGCCAGGACGGGCCAGTCCGGAGGCCCGAGCCGCTGCTCTAACATTTTTGGGCTCGCAAGCTGTGATCTTCGTCTTGTTTGCCGCAGCAGGCCAAGCGCTTGCTTTTGTAACCATCTGGCTCGTGGCCCAAGCCAGCTGGTATCCAGCCGTTACGCGCCTGCGCAATATCGGCGAACATGCCTGTGCCACCCCAGACCCGAATGACCCTTGGCGTCTGGCCCGAACCACGCATGCTAATCCAATTGAGCGCCTTCTCATCGCGCCCTATTGGGTGCACTTTCATGCTGAACATCATTTGTGGATGTACATCCCTTGCTATCGGCTAGAGGCGACCCATGCGCTCTTGAAGCAGAAGGGTCTGACCGAGAAGATGGAGATCAAGCAAGGCTATCGGCAGATTTTGGAGCTTGCAACGGCAAAGTCTGGCTAGTCTATGACATCTGAAGAACTCGCTCCATTTATCCTTGCCAATACCAGACAACTACAGCCGCCGCATTGCCCGGAGATCACCTTACATTTGGCAGATGAGGCGGTAGCACTGTGGCAGTTAAGCGCCGAAGAACTGGACCAAAAAGGCCTGCCTCTCCCGTTTTGGGCATTTGCTTGGGCAGGTGGCCAAGCCTTAGCGCGGTACCTTATCGACAATCCAGACCTTGTCAGCGGCAAGCAGGTCCATGACTTGGCGTCCGGCTCGGGCATCGTCGCGATCGCGGCCAAGTTGTCGGGCGCAGGGGGTGTGACCGCTGTCGATATTGATCCCTATGCCATTGCCGCTATTGAGCTCAACGCGAGGGCCAATGGAGTTAGCCTTCTCACACTTCAGGGCGATATCATCGGTCAGCCGCTTAAGGCGGACGTTCTATTGGTCGGCGATTTGTTTTATGAACGCGATATCGCGGAACCCCTTTTCTCTTGGCTAAAGCAATGCCAACGGGCTGGCATTTTGGTTTTGATTGGGGACCCCGGCCGGACCTATTTGCCCAAAGAAGGCTTGATAGAACTCGCGTGTTACCAAATCGAAGTATCACGCGAACTGGAAGATCAAGACATTAAGGTGACGCGCGTTTGGGGTCTCGCTTGACCACCAGCTCATTGTTCGATTGAAGAGCTTTGAGATCGGCCTATGTGTTAGGCGCTATCGTCCTTGAGCAAACCCCTGAGAAGGAAACAAAATGAAACAGTGGATTGTTGCCCTTATGGCGCTTTGGGGTGTGAGCGCCTGTTCTGGCCCGCAAGTTCTAAACCTTGTGGCGCAGACACCGGGCCCAGTTCAGCACAATATTGCCTATGGCCCGCTGCCGCGCCATACGCTCGACGTCTATTCGCCGAAAGTCATGGCCGCTGATACGCCTATTTTGGTATTCTATCATGGTGGATCTTGGCAGTATGGCTCAAAGGATGATTATAAATTCTTGGGCTCCGCCTTTGCAGCACGCGGTATTCAGACCGTAATCGTCAATTACCGCTTGCATCCAGACGTAATTTTCCCAGGCTTTGTGGAGGACGGTGCCAAAGCGCTTGCTTACACGCAAAAATCCATCGCAAAAGGCCGCCCTGTGTTCATTTCGGGCCACTCCGCCGGGGCCCATATTGCCGCCATGATCGCGCTAGACCCTGAATTTCTTGCCGCTGAAGGCACCAACATTTGTGAAGCTTCGAAGGGCGTGATTGGCATCGCCGGGCCTTATGATTTTACCCCAGTTGAGCCTGTCTTTAAGCGCATTTTCCCAACTGAAATTCTGCCCAGCACTAAGCCTATCAATTACGTACGCAACAAAGCCCCGCCGATGTTGTTGCTGCATGGCACCAAAGATACCACTGTCGACCCAAAGCGTAGCGAGCAATTGGCCGCGGCCTTGGCTGAGCACCAGAATTTAGCCCAAGTTAAACTTTATTCTGGGGTAGAGCACCTCTATATTATCGGCGCGATCTCACCAGTCGTTCGTCGAACTGCACCGACTTTGGTCGACACCGTCAACTTCATCCAAGATCAAAAATCGGCTGGCTATCCAGGTTGCCGGAACCAGGTCAAAAGCTAATGCGGCGCTTTGACCCTGTCGCGCGAAATGTTTTGGGTGGCCCGCTTGAGGTTTGCTCGTTGAAGCCACTGACAGGCTGGTTCCGCAATGGCTGTTGCGAGACAGAAGGGCTGGATCACGGCACCCATGTCGTCTGTACCGTCGTGACGGAGGCCTTTTTGGCGCATCAGCGCCGCGCAGGAAACGACCTAGTAACCCCGCGCCCTGAGTATGGCTTCGCAGGCCTCAAACCCGGTGATCAATGGTGTGTGTGCTTAACGCGTTGGAAGGATGCGCTGGATGCTGGCTGTGCACCGCCCATTCGTCTGGAAGCTACCCATGAGGAAGCCTTAGTTGTGGTGCCTTTGGAAACGCTGAAATCCTATGGAGTGAAGGCCTAGAGCCGATGACAGATCAAGTCGAACCAAGCTTTGAAGACCTTGGCGCAGGCCGTGGCCGCCTCACACTTGTTCGCGATACCGAAACTGGTCCAAAACTCTCCGAAATCACGTGGTATCATCGCGCAGATGGGACGCGCGTTTTGGATCATACCTTTGTGCCGCCGGCCCTGAATGGCCAAGGCTTAGCCGCGATCCTGACTGAAGCAGCTCTCACCTTGGCGCAAAAAGATCAGGTACGCATCGTGCCGCAATGCTCCTACGTTGCCCGCTGGATCGAACGCCATCCCGCTTGGCACGATTTGGTCGCGTCCTAGCTAAGGGCCGACCAAGCGTCCATTCAGCGCTGCCATCTCTTCCGGGTCGGGCAATTCCCACATGGTCTCGACAAAGTCGAACATCGCGCGGACGACTTACCCGCACCCGTCGCCCCACAGATCAAATTAAATCAGGCTTCTGGCATTGGCCCTGTCCATCACCCGGAAACGCACGATTGCTAAGGTGGTGAAGATGGGCCTGTACATCGCTTGGCCAGGTTGCAATCAAGGACAAAAAGCGGGCCTTCTGCCCTGCAAATAGAGCGCGGGACACTTCATCATAATCCGGCGCGTTTCCTGCCACTGCGGCCATAAAGCGATAGAGCGCGTCGCGACCTTGGTTACGCGCGTCTGCGCCCTCATTCTCGCGACGAGCCGCTTCAACCAGCTTGCGTAAAGTGACACTGGCCCCACCAGGCTGGCTGGCTAGCCAGTCCCAATGGCGCGGCAGAAGCGTGACTTCACGGGCCGCCACGCCCAGCTTCGGTCGGCCTACCTTCCGTGCGGATGGACCCTCTGTTGGCTGAAGTCGCGCAACGACATCAGTAATGTTTCCGCGCAGATCGAGTTCAATCGGTTGGCTGGTTTCGGCATGAAAGACCAAAATCGAGAGACTTGGATCCGTATCCATCTGTTGTTTCACGGTGGCTGCCACCTCTCGCAATGCTCCAAAAGCCAACATGTTTGGGCCAGCAAAGGCTACAGCCGGTAAATCATCTTGATACGTCATTCTCGGCTCCTGTTCGCATTTATTACCCGGATAAAATAGGGCATGTCAATATCATCCGGATAAAATTAAGCAGGGGGTGGCACGCAGCGCACTGTCACGTGACTGAAAACAAGGATGACCTGACCCCTGCCTCGGACTACATGAGGTCGAACGGAGGACACATGGCCTATAAAAGCATGCGCGAGTTCATGGCGCGGTTGGAGAGCGAGCAAAAACTGGTGCGCGTGCGCGAACCGGTCTCGACTGTCTTGGAGATGACGGAAATACAAACTCGTCTTCTGGCCACGGGCGGGCCTGCGACGCTCTACGAACATGCGCTGATGGCGGATGGGTCAAAGTCAAACATGCCGGTCCTCACCAATTTGTTTGGTACGGTAGAGCGCGTGGCCATGGGCGTGACTATGGACGGCAAAGACCGCCGGACCGCGCAGGACTTGCGCGAAGTGGGCGAGTTATTGGCCTTTTTGCGCCAGCCTGAGCCGCCACGTGGCTTGAAAGAAGCGTTTGATCTTTTGCCCTTGGCCAAAACCGTTATGCAAATGCGACCAAATACGATTTCAGGTGGCGTGTTCGCCAAAGCACCCTGCCAAGAAGTGGTTTGGGAAGGGGCGGATATCGATCTGTCGCGCTTGCCTATCCAAAGCTGCTGGCCCGGAGAGCCTGCGCCATTGATTACTTGGCCTCTGATCGTCACCAAAGGACCTAGCGACAAGCGTCAGGACAATTATAATCTCGGCATCTATCGGATGCAGCAATTGGGCAAGGATCGCGCCATCATGCGCTGGCTGGCCCATCGTGGCGGTGCGCAACATTATAAGCGCTGGAAGGATACGAAGCCTGAGCCCCTGCCCGCCGCTGTGGTGATTGGGGCAGACCCCGGCACCATTCTGGCCGCCGTGACACCCGTGCCCGACACCTTGAGCGAGTATCAGTTCGCTGGTCTAATGCGTGGCCGCAAGTTAGACCTTGTGCCGTGCAAAACGATCCCGATTGAAGTACCAGCAGAAGCTGAAATCATCATCGAAGGCCACGTGCTGCTTGATGAGTTTGCCGACGAAGGCCCCTATGGCGATCACACCGGCTATTACAATTCGGTTGAGAAATTCCCGATCTTCCAAGTTTCCTGCATCACGATGCGTAAGTACCCAATCTATCTGTCTACCTTCACCGGGCGCCCCCCCGATGAGCCTTCCGTCTTGGGCGAGGCGTTGAACGAGGTCTTCATCCCACTTCTTCAACAGCAATTCCCAGAAATCACAGATTTTTGGTTACCACCAGAAGGCTGCTCATATCGGATCGCGGTTATCTCGATGAAGAAGGCTTATCCGGGCCATGCCAAGCGGGTCATGATGGGCGCGTGGTCCTTTCTGCGTCAGTTCATGTACACCAAATGGATTATTGTGGTGGATGACGACATCAATGCGCGCGACTGGAAGGATGTCATGTGGGCCGTTTCAACTCGAATGGACCCCGCGCGCGACATTACACTGGTTGACCGCACTCCCATCGATTATCTCGACTTTGCGAGCCCCGAAAGTGGTCTTGGCTCAAAGATCGGGCTCGATGCGACCAATAAGATTCATCCAGAAACGCATCGCGAGTGGGGCGAAGAAATCAGGATGGACAAGAAAATCATCGATGCGGTGACCGAGAAATGGGGCCGTTTAGGCTTACCCGGCGAAGGTAAGCCAATTTGGAAATAGCACTGGGCTTTAGGGCTAAGCGAGTAGGCTCACGCGCGCGGTTCGAGGGCGGGAGTCCTCGGTAAGTGCACCCAAGCGCTGTTGGTTCAAGTCTGCCAATGCGCCACCCCATTGCACAGCCGTTGATGGCCGATCAACTTTAGCCGCTTGTTCGTTTGGTTGTGGGCCATCTTTGGGATGGGCGGGGTCGATGTTCTTCTTCGCATAAGAAACATCGGTACAATCGCGGCACATATAACCATTGACGATTTCCATTGTATCCCTCCTCACTAACGCCTTCTTCAGAAGAGGTTACGTGACAGCCAAACTTTTGGTTACAATAAAAATTTTCCTCTGATCGAGAACAGTTTTTATGGTTTCTATTTCCTTAACGTCGCTTGGACGCCTCTAAGGCCAAGGCGCGCTTGGCCCGGTGAACAGCGGCGTCCAACTCTTGCAGAAACCGCGAGCGGTCAGAAGCCGCGAACGCCCGTGGACCGGAGGTTGCTACTCCCATAGCACGAAGATGCTCACCGATCTCGCGGCCTGCCAGAGCTGAGCCAATGGAGTCACGTGTGAAAGGCTTGCCCTGATTGCCAATCGCTTGCGCACCGGCTTTTAGGGCGCGATCTGCCAAGGGAATATCTTGGGTGATGACGATATCGCCGGCCTTGCAACGTTCTGCGATCCAATCATCGGCCGCGTCGGGACCCGCGTCCACGATGAGGCGCTCAATAAGCGGATGGTTGGGAATTTGGATAAAACTATTCGCGACGACAAAGGTCTGCAAGCCATATCGCAATGCGACCCTATAAACCTCATCTTTGACGGGGCAGGCATCAGCATCGACAAATAAACGGGTCATGCCGCTTTATGGCCGAAAACTTGGGTCAGAACTAGTCTGACTTGAGAACAGGATCAGTCGCGCCCACGCGGAAGATCGACAAAACCGGAATAATCCACCATCCGTTGAGGCATTAACTCCTCAAACTGCTCTCGCATGACACGCGCCAACTTCAAACCGAGATACAGGGCCAAACAGCCCAATGAGACGACAATCATACTTGTAATGATAACTGGCATCTAAGTGCCTCCCCACCATTTTTTCCCAGGCTAACACCCGAGTGCTGAAATCAAATAAACTTACGCTTCATGATTATGATGCGCTTTTTCATTGATTGTTAAAGGCTGATTCGACGACGATTTAATGTTATCTGCCAGATGGTCAGCCGATCTAGGTTGAAATGGGAGGCACGTTATGACAGCATCTGCTGGCATCGCATTATACACAGGTTTGAATGTACTGATTATTTTGGCGCTGATTTGGCAAGTTATCGCCCATCGTCGGCGTGAAAAGATCACCTTGGGAGACGGCGGATTTCCTCCCTTGACTCGTGCTATCCGTGCCCATGCCAACGCAACTGAAGTAGCTCCCATTGCTTTGATCGGCTTGATCGCGATGGCTATGGCCAACGCACCACTTTGGACCATTCATGTGGGTGGAGTGAGTCTCACACTTGGACGTGCTCTGCATGCGTATGGATTAAGCCGCGATGAAGGGGCCTCTTTTGGCCGCATGGTCGGCATGATATTGTCTTTGACAGCTTTGTTCTGGATTGGGGGAACTTGCGTCTGGGTTGCCCTCTAGACGAATTTCCGTTCGTCCAAACGATAAAGGGTCGCTACCCGAAAGCAGCGACCCTTCAGCCCCCAAAGGCACCGTAAGGGCACCCTTATCTTAGAATACGCCTTGGCCAACGCCACCATCGACAAACATCGAAGCGCGATAAGTCGCGGTTTGTTGCGTAGCCGACTGACGCGTGTTGGTGAAGGTCTCAGTCCGGGTTATCGTGGCATATTTGATGCCGGGGCCAAAGCGGCGCAATAAGGAGCGTTCGTTACAATCGGCTTCAGCTTTTTGCGCAACGCACTGAACTGTGGCCGCGCCAACGGCACCCTTGTCGCCGCGGTAAACCAAAGCCTGACCTTTTTGGCACGAAATGGTGCGGCCACCATCAAAATTAGCTTCCCCATTGACCGTTTTGCCAATGGTCACTTCCATGCGAGTCCCTGCCATGCAGCGGAAGACTTCGCCATCAAACTCAGCACTAACTTTAGCATCGCCATTGGTGCGCGAAGCAGGGTGTGGCATGCCACGGTCGTCCATACAGACAGCGCGGATCGCAATGGTTTCTGTAATGGTGCGGCTGTCTTGGAATTGTTCCATTACGGTTGCGGTTTGGCCACCGGAAACTTGCAAGCCGTCGATCAAGCCAGTGGTCGCCGGCATAGGGACAGAGAAGCCGCCGTCACTGCCGCCGCCAATATAGACGCGACCGCCGCCGCAGC